>Ga0302347_1000537_pt1 | contig 58692 bp, 42 predicted proteins | sample PhyWR1_FD_202178 | JGI IMG/M metagenome (GOLD analysis project Ga0302347, IMG submission 202178) | Leaf surface microbial communities from wheat plants in UC Gill Tract Community Farm, Albany, California, United States - DLSL W.R1 (v2)... | ecosystem: Host-associated > Plants > Phyllosphere >... | reverse complement strand
TCTCCCAGAGTACCCACCGAGAACATCCTGAACACTTGTGAAGGGGGAGAGGGAGCAGTCCGGCGTCGTGGATAAGCCCGTGCGGCTTCGGAAAGAGGGAACCTTTGATTAGCCTGTACTGCTTCAGGACGTTGGGAGCAAGAAGAAAGAGGGGTATTGCGCAGGAATATCGGCGGGTTCGATCGGTTCCCTCTCACTAAAGGAGAGGGGTAGGGTGAGGGGACTATGCCTTTGTCTGCTTTAGCCACTGAACGATAAACCCAGCGATCATTTCAGGCTGGTTGATATCCAGTAACGGCGCAACACCTTCTATCTTCTTATCGCTGGCCACGGCAATAACGTGCTGATCCAACATGTCTGTAAGCGGTTTACCGACTTCTTCACGATAGAGAACAATTTTGCTGATCGGCTCATGCTTGAATCCTTCCACCAGGATCAAATCCACATTACTGTGATCGAATCTGCTGGCTAGATACTGGAGATCTAAAGGCTGTTGCTCCGGTGTTTCGCTCATTAATGCCCAGCGCCGATCGCTGGCAACCAGCGTCTGGTCTGCACCGGCCTTGCGCAGTTCATAGCTGTCCTTGCCAGGCGTATCTACATCCATATCATGATGGGTATGCTTGATCAGGCCAACGCGCACCTGCTGCTGTTTTAATAGCGGGATCAATTGCTTAAGTAGCGTGGTTTTACCTGTACCGCTATAGGCTGCGAGAGCCAGCAAGGGTGGCATTAAGCCCATCAATGATCACCCCCTTTTTCCTGCTGCCACAGCAGGCAATCTTCCGGGGTATTCAAATTACGGAAGGCAGCTTGCTGCCCGCTGAACATCACTTGTTGTGCACCAATAGCCGCCATGAACAGCATCAATTTGCGTTCCCCTCGGGTTAGATAACGGGTGAGTTCCTCTGCCAGACTGGTATGCAGTAAAGCGAAGGTGGGATGTTCACGCTCACCGTCGCTGGCATAGGAGGCCAAGGCATTGCCCTTATGCAGCCAAAGCTGTTCTACCAGGTTGAGAGGGAAGTCGGGAACGTCGCAGGGTGCGCAGACAATCCATGGTGTGCGGGCATAAGTGAGGCCTGCCAATATACCGGCTAAAGGGCCGGGGTAATCTGCGGTCAGATCGCGGACGACCTCTAAGCCGCTTTGCTGATAACATAGCTGATTGCGATTGGCACTGATGATCACCTGGCTCACTTGCGGTGTTAATCGGCCCAGTACGTGCTGGTACAGGGTTTTATCCCCCACTTGCACCAATCCTTTATCTTTCCCACCCATGCGGGTAGAGCGCCCACCGGCCAGAATAACGCCGGTTATATTTGCATGCATAGTCATCATCCAACCCCTCTCCAATGTCCTGATTGTAGCGCTAAACCTGCTCAGACATCATGATTTACCTTTATTGACACGCTGGTTCTTTCACTACGTAGTCAAGCCTGCTACTTTGTGGGTTTAAACCCGTCGTCTTTCAAGCTGCAGCGTTGTTACCTGCACTAGCTGCAGCTCGAAATCCATAGGGTTACTCACTTCACTGGATGATATTTTGATATGAAAACGCATCGCGTAAACGAACTGATTGAGCTTTTGCAGCCGGCCTGGCAGCAGGATCCCGATCTCAACCTGATTCAGTTTTTGCAAAAGCTGGCGCAGGAAGCGGGTTTTCAGGGTGAGTTAGGCGATCTGAGCGATGACATCTTGATCTATCATCTGAAAATGCGCGGCAGTGCCGGCACAGAACAGATCCCAGGCTTGAAGAAAGACTACGAAGACGATTTTAAAACGGCGTTGCTGCGTGCCCGTGGCGTGATAAAAGATTAGCATTCATACGGTGCGGTCATCAGTGGCGGTGATTAGTGCTACTCATTCTTATTCTTGGCACGCTGTTGTCATCTGGCGAACTGAACGGTTGTTATGAACAACTCTGCATTTAATTTTGAAACCCTTTCTCCCGATCTGATTATGGATGCGTTGGAAGGGATAGGTTTGCGTATTGATTCTGGGCTGACGGCGCTCAACAGCTATGAAAACCGCGTTTACCAGTTTATGGATGAAGATCGTCAGCGTTACGTGGTGAAATTTTATCGCCCAGAACGCTGGAGTGCAGAGCAAATCGGTGAAGAGCATCGGTTCGCGCTGGATTTATCGCACAACGAAATCCCGGCGGTCGCGCCACTGGTATTACAGGGAAATACGCTGCACACTCATGCAGGCTTTTTCTTTACCGTATTTCCGAGCGTCGGTGGCCGCCAGTATGAGATCGATAATCTGGAACAGCTGGAGTGGGTGGGGCGTTTTCTTGGCCGTATCCACCAGGTGGGCAGCGAAAGCCTGTTTACCGAGCGGCCGACCATTGGCATTGAAGAGTATCTCACGGAGCCACGGCAGGTTCTGGCCAGCTGTGATTTAGTTCCCAAGGCCCAGCGCGAGACTTTCCTGCGGGCTACGGATACGCTGATTGACGCTATCAAACCGCACTGGCAGCTGGATTGGCAGCCGCTGCGTTTGCATGGCGACTGCCACCCAGGCAATATCTTGTGGCGTGATGGTCCGCTGTTCGTCGATCTTGACGATGCACGCAACGGGCCAGCAATACAGGATTTGTGGATGTTGTTACACGGCGAACGTCGCGATCGGCTGATGCAGCTGGATATTCTGCTGGAGGCCTATGGCGAATTTGCCGAATTTGATCAGCGCGAGCTGGCGTTGATCGAACCCTTGCGGGCCATGCGCATGGTGTATTACCTGGCATGGGTAGCACGCCGTTGGCAGGATCCCGCGTTTCCAAAAAGTTTCCCGTGGATGGCGGAGTCTGATTTCTGGTTATCTCAGACTGCGGCATTTACTGAACAGGTTAAGCTGTTGCAGGAACCTCCTCTGCAGCTCATGCCAATGTATTGAAGCGTTAACATAATGGAGATTTTAGTGTTATGAAAAAAATTTGGTTGGCACTCGTTGGTATGGTGATGGCATTCAGTGCCTCCGCTGCGCAATTCAGTGACGGTACGCAATACATTACTTTGGATAAGCCGGTAACTGGCGAACCACAGGTGCTGGAATTCTTCTCTTTCTACTGCCCGCACTGTTACCAGTTTGAAGAGACTTACCATATCTCTGATGCGGTCAAAAAAGCGCTGCCTGAAGGCACCAAGATGACCAAGTACCATGTGGAATTCCTGGGGCCATTGGGTAAGCAATTAACTCAAGCCTGGGCAGTTGCCATGGCTCTGGGTGTAGAAGACAAAATTACTCAGCCAATGTTTGAAGCGATTCAGAAAACTCAAACCGTGCAAACGCCTGACGATATCCGCAAGGTATTCGTCAATGCTGGCGTAGCAGGCGAAGACTATGACGCGGCTTTAAACAGCTTCGTGGTGAAATCTTTGGTGGCTCAGCAAGAGAAAGCGGCAGAAGATTTGCAACTGCGTGGCGTGCCAGCGGTATTTGTTAACGGCAAATACATGGTGAAAAATGATGGCCTGGATACCAGCAGCATGGACGTTTACGTCAAGCAATTTGCTGATGTCGTTAAGTTCCTGACCGAACAAAAGTAACCCGCAGCAAGAAATCAACGCCGGTTAACCCGGCGTTTTTTTAAATTATTAACGCTTGAGCCTGTCAAGCAAACCATCTTTTTCCTGCCACAACGTATTCAGCCAAATCTGGAATTTACGTTTAAACAATTTGTCATTGAAGTAGTCCCCGTGCAGCGATTCATCAATCGGCAGGCATTCAATCCTGACGACAACCTTTTGCAAACGGCCACACAACATATCCCAAAAGGGATGCTCACGGTTATCCGGATAGCATAAGCTGACATTCAGGATCTTATCAAATTGCTGACCAAGCGCGCTAAGCGTAAAGGCGATCCCGGCAGCTTTGGGGGCGAGCAAATTGCGATAGGGTGAGCGGCTTTTAATTTTCTTGGCCTCGGTGAAACGAGAGCCCTCAACGAAATTGACGATGGTGGTCGGGCGTTGGCGAAACTTCTCGCAGGAACGCCGTGTGGTTTCGATATCCTGCCCGCTTTTCTCCGGATGTCTGTGCAGGTAGGCCCGCGAGTAGCGCTTCATAAAGGGCATATCCAGCGCCCAGCAGGCCAGGCCGACGAAGGGGATCCAGGCCAGTTGCTGTTTCAGGAAGTACTTATTCATAGGGATATGGTGACGGAATAACACACACAGCACCACAATGTCCGACCAACTTTCATGGTTGCTGATCAGCAAATACCAATTCTTTTTCTCCAGCCCGTGCAGCCCTTGAATATCCCATTGCAAGTGGGGGTTAATTCTTAACAATACCGCCAGGCATTGGCACCAGCACCACATCATCAGGTCAGCAAAGGCTGAAATGTATCGCCAAACCGCGGGTATGGGGATCAAAAGCTTAATGATACCGGCCAAAACAATGGGAATGGAGCACAGCATCGTTACGCCAATGGCAAGCAGCGCAGAAAAGATAAAAATAACAGGGGCTAGCAATTTTGGCATGGGTTGAGTGCTGATGGTTAGAGGAAACATCGTTAGATACGTCAGTACGTACCAACAAAAAAATATTTTAACAGAATCCCGGCCAAGAATACGCGGCTAAAAGTAAGCGATCTTAACCGGGTAGAAATTGCCAGTTGTTTGCTGTTGGGTGCAGGTTTTCAATCTTGTGCTATGGTCATTGAGGTGCCTAAATTGATTAAACGTGCGATTAAACTCCGGCCCCAGTTATATCCACAAATTACCGAAAACACGATAAATAGCAAAACCGCTAACCCCCTCTTTCAACAGTGTGATTTATCTAGGAATTTTATTTCCAATTATAACGATATTATCTTCGCTATAATTCAGTTGCTAAACTATGCACAAAGTTATCCACAGGTAGGATCTTGCGGATCGCTTCACAGGATCTCATCTAATTTGGCCATATTGCACGCTAAGGTTCGTCACCAGCGGCTAGCTATGGCATGCTTACCCCAGTCCTTTTCACGAAAAAGAAACGTTATGGCCCAGATTGCAGAAAACCCATTAATCCTGGTGGATGGTTCCTCTTACCTTTACCGCGCCTACCATGCCTTCCCACCGCTGACAAACTCGGTCGGTGAGCCGACGGGAGCGATGTACGGTGTGCTGAACATGCTGCGCAGCCTGCTGCTGCAGTATACTCCCAGCCATGTGGCGGTGGTGTTTGATGCCAAAGGGAAGACCTTCCGTGACGAGCTGTTTGCCGAATATAAATCACATCGGCCACCGATGCCGGACGATTTGCGAGCGCAGATCGAACCGCTGCATCAGATGGTTAAAGCCATGGGCTTACCGCTGCTGGTTACACCCGGCGTAGAGGCTGATGACGTGATTGGCACCCTGGCACTAGAGGCAGAAAAAGCGGGTCATGCCGTTTTGATCAGCACCGGCGACAAAGACATGGCTCAGTTGGTGACGCCGAATGTCACCCTGATCAATACCATGAACAACACTATTCTCGGCCCGCAGGAGGTCTGTGATAAATACGGTATCCCTCCTGAACTGATCATCGATTTCCTGGCGCTGATGGGGGATTCCTCAGATAACATCCCTGGCGTACCAGGGGTGGGTGAGAAAACGGCCCAGGCGCTGTTGCAAGGGTTAGGGGGCCTGGATCAGCTCTATGCCAATCTGGATAGCATTGCCACGCTAAGTTTCCGCGGTGCCAAGACCATGGCGGCCAAGCTTGAGCAGAACAAAGAGGTGGCCTACCTCTCTTACAAACTGGCGACGATCAAAACCGATGTTGAACTGGATTTGAAATGCAGTGAGCTGGAAGTGAGCCCACCTGATGTCGATCAACTGCAGGCACTGTTTAAGCGCTACGAGTTCAAACGCTGGATGGCCGATGTTGAAGCGGGGACCTGGTTAGAAAACAAAGGGTCAGGCCGTAAGGCAAGCGCGGCGGCCAAGCCAGCCGCAACGGCAGAAGCACCAAGAGCTGCTGCAGAGCCTACCCTGTCGCAGGAAGGCTATGTGACCATTCTGGATGAGGAAACCTTCGCCGATTGGGTGCAGCGCCTGAAACAGGCCGAAGTTTTCGCCTTCGATACCGAAACTGACGGCCTGGATACCCTGACGGCCAACCTGATCGGCTTGTCGTTCGCTATTGAGCCAGGCGTGGCGGCGTATCTGCCGGTTGCACACGATTATCTGGATGCACCCCCACAGCTGGATCGTAACCACGTGCTGGCCACCCTGAAGCCGCTGCTGGAAGACGAGAAAGCGTTGAAGGTGGGGCAGAACCTGAAGTTTGATAAGAGCCTGCTGGCGCGCTATGACATCGATCTACGCGGTATCGCCTACGACACCATGCTGGAGTCCTACGTGCTCGACAGCGTCAGTGGCCGTCACGATATGGATAGCCTGGCCGATCGCTACCTGGGCCATAAAACCATTACCTTCGAAGAGATCGCGGGCAAAGGCAAAAAACAGCTAACCTTCAACCAGATCGCTCTTGAAGAGGCGGGCCCTTATGCGGCAGAAGATGCCGACGTTACGCTACAGCTGCATTTGGCGATGTGGCCGCAGTTGAAAGAGAGTGAAGGCCTGCTGACGGTATTCAATGAGATTGAAATGCCGCTGTTACCGGTGCTTTCCCATATCGAACGTACCGGGGTGCTGATCGATCCTAACATCCTCGCAGCTCACTCCATTGAGTTGACCAAGCGCCTTGGCGAGCTTGAAGTGCAGGCCCATGAACTGGCAGAAGAGCCGTTTAATCTGGCTTCGACCAAGCAGTTGCAGGCCATTTTGTATGAAAAGCAAAAGTTGCCGGTGCTGAAAAAGACCCCTGGCGGTGCTCCTTCAACCAATGAGGAAGTGCTGGCCGAGTTGGCGCTGGATTATCCGTTGCCGAAAGTGATCCTGGAATACCGTGGTCTGGCGAAGCTGAAAACCACCTATACCGACAAACTGCCGTTGATGATCAACCCGGTTAGCGGGCGGGTGCATACTTCTTATCATCAGGCTGTCACCGCCACAGGTCGCCTGTCATCCAGCGATCCAAACCTGCAAAACATCCCGGTACGTAACGATGAAGGGCGCCGTATCCGTCAGGCATTTATTGCGCCTGAGGGTTACCGTATTGTCGCGGCGGACTACTCACAGATTGAACTGCGCATCATGGCCCATTTATCGCAGGACGAAGGCTTGCTCAAGGCGTTTGCTGAAGGTAAGGACATACACCGGGCAACGGCGGCAGAAGTCTTTGGTCTGGCGTTGGAAAAGGTCACCAACGAACAGCGTCGCAGTGCCAAGGCAATTAACTTTGGCCTGATCTACGGCATGAGCGCATTCGGTTTGGCTCGCCAGCTGGGGATCCCGCGCGGCGAAGCGCAGCGCTATATGGATCTGTACTTCGAGCGCTATCCTGGCGTGCTGGAGTATATGGAACGCACCCGTCAGCAGGCTGCCGAGCAGGGCTACGTCAGCACGCTGGATGGCCGCCGGTTGTATCTGCCGGACGTTCGCTCCAGTAACGGTATGCGTCGCAAGGCGGCCGAGAGAGCAGCGATTAACGCCCCTATGCAGGGCACTGCTGCGGATATCATCAAACGCGCGATGATTGAGGTGGATGCTTGGCTGCAAGGGCCTGAGAAGCCACTGGTGCGCATGATCATGCAGGTACACGATGAACTGGTGTTTGAAATCCATGAGTCCGCCATCGAAGAGGCCTGCCTGCGTATTCATGAGTTGATGGAAAACAGCATGCAGTTGGCTGTTCCGCTGCGGGTGGACATCGGCGTAGGTAAAAACTGGGATGAGGCTCACTGATTACCTTGTGTGATGTGTTATGGCTAGTTTTCGCTAACTGGCGAAAACCTAAGCATTTTTGGTAACTAAGCAACATCCTTCGACGATTGTTTCGACTAAATTTGCGTCGTTAGTGCCCGGATTGTGTAAGTAAACTACAAAAAATTCTTTTGCAGCGTGAAAAAATGATGTAGAGTTACAGGCGTAGGGTACAGAGGTAAGATGTTCTATCTTTCAGACCTTTTACTTCACGTAATCGGATTTGGCTGAATATTTAGCCGCCCCAGTCAGTATTGACTGGGGCGTTTTTTATTGTAAAAACAACGTCAAAACCATCGATTTTAGTTATCCTCACCTTTCTATCTCCCGCCGTTCTCTTGGCTGATTTATCTGCATTTATCTCCTGACAGCGCAACATCTGCCATAAGTTTTCGTGATGGTTTTTAGTCAAAATTGTAATTAGATAACGAACTGCGGCCTCGTGCGGTGTGATAACGGGCGTAAAAAAGCCGATGTCTCAGCATCGGCTCATTGGGCGCAGCATGCGGCGCCCCTACGAAATACCCGTAGCGGTATCATTCCCCGCCGATATCGTCTTCCGGCAGCACTTCCGGAGGGATCTCGTTAAACCAGGTATTCAACTTCTGGCTCAGTTTATCGACACCGATCTTTTTTGGTGACGAGAAGGCTTCTACCTGAATGTCACCCATAAATGGCAGCACGGCCTCACGCACCATATTGAGCTGCGCCTTGCGAGCACCAGAGGCCAGCTTATCGGCCTTGGTCAGCAGGACCAACACTGGTGTGCCAACGTCGACGGCCCACTGGATCATCTGTTGGTCCAGGTCTTTGAGCGGATGGCGGATATCCATCAGCACCACCAGACCTTTCAGACAGTTACGCATTTGCAGGTATTCACCCAGCGCTCGCTGCCATTTCTTCTTCATCTCTTCCGGCACTTCGGCATAGCCATAGCCTGGCAGGTCGACCAGGCGAATGCCTTCTTCGACCTCGAACAGGTTGATCAGCTGGGTACGCCCCGGCGTTTTACTGGTACGTGCCAGGCCTTTCTGATTGGTCAGGGTATTCAGTGCGCTGGACTTACCGGCGTTGGAGCGGCCGGCGAACGCAACTTCAATACCTTCATCCCCCGGCAGGTGGCGAATATCGGGCGCACTGGTGACGAAATGGGTCACATGGTAATTGTAGTTCTTGCTGGTCAAAATTTTTCGTCTCCGTGAGGATGGCTATCTGGTGGGCGATTATAACTGCATCAGCGCTAAAAGGGTGTGTTTCTCGGTTTTTAAGCGTTTTAACCACAGAGTCCTTGTGGCAAAAGGTCGGCTGGCGTGTGAGACATTGACTATTCGAATTGGGGGTAATGTCGCTTTATTCGAAAGCTGTAAATATTTTATTTGTTATAAAACAGTGTGTTGTGATTTCGTTAAGTAAAAGATCGCCGTAAGCCGCCTGTAGGTATCTTGAGCACATCCCATAAAAGCGTAAAGTAGGTTGCAAGGCAGGAGGCCAAGGAAACAGGAACATCCAGGAAGGGTGAAAAATCTCAGGGAATGCACATGCAGTGTAATGAGTACCAGGATGACGGCAGATGGAATTGAAACTATTGGTGCCGGAGCGCACGAATAGTACACGGATGATAAAGTGACTGCAATCAGGACGCCCGCGGGAAGCGCACTCAGGAAGAGTGGAAGCGAACGGATCGCAGCATGGATGATTTTTTCTTTCAGGATGAAAGACGTAGTAGCAGGGAGCGCGGTTATCGCAGATGGAAAAACCGGGATGTTGAGTGTGCGCATGGAGCGCGGAGCAGGAATATCCTTCGAGTGAAGGTGCGAAATAGGCGGCAGGTTTTAACCTGCCGCCTTTTTTCTTTGTCTGCTTTCTGCTAGATTCCGCCGCAACCGTATAGCAATTCTATACTGGATCTACATACCTAAGAGTAAAAGCCATGAACCAGCCATCAAAAGCACCTCGCAGCCCACGCAGCAGCGCGGCGACGTCAAAAAGTAAAAAGAAAAGTCGTGTGGAGCTAGATCAGGAAGCGCGCGAGCGCAAGCGTCTGAAAAAGCGCCGTGGCCTGGCTTCCGGTTCACGTACCCAGGTTGAGTCTGCCAACCAGAAAAATAAAACTGGCGCACAGCCCAAAGATCCTCGTCTCGGCAGTAAAGTGCCGGTTGCGCTGGTGGTTGACGCTAAAGTGAAGGCGACCAAGCCGCAGCCAAAACCGAAGGCAGAAAAACCACGCCTCACGCCAGAAGAAGAACTGACCAAGCTGGAAAACGATGAACGTCTGGATGCCTTGCTGGATCGCCTGGATGAAGGCGCCACGCTGAGCGCGGAAGATCAGGCTTACGTCGATCAAACCCTGGATCGTATCGATGCGTTGATGGAGCAGTTAGGCATCGAACTGGGTGATGAAGACGACGAAGAGCCGGAAGAGAAGCAGGAAGATATTCTGAAACTGCTGAAAGGCGGTAACCCGAAAGACGTATTTTAAGCGGTTATGTGGCTGATCCTGGCAATAGCCCTACTGTTGACATGTTATCTACTGTGGTTATTCGGTAAACTGTGGCGGCTGTCGAAGCGCAAAACGCGTTTTCGCAGCGCTTCCGCGGCCAGACAGCGTAGACAACTGCCCATTTCCAGGCCCGGTAGGAAAAAATATCGGAAGGAGTGAGCAAGCATGTCAGAACAGACCATTGTCTGGGATTTGGCCCTGATCCAAAAATATAACTATTCAGGCCCGCGTTATACTTCATACCCCACCGCGCTGGAATTTAACCAGGGTTACGACGAAGCTGCGTTCCAACGCGCGGCTACGCGCTACCCAGAGCGCCCGCTGTCGCTGTATGTCCATATTCCCTTCTGTCATAAGCTCTGCTATTTCTGCGGCTGCAATAAGCTGGTCACACGTCAGACTCACAAGGCTGATGAATACCTCGCGGTGCTGGAGCGGGAAATCATCGCACGTGCTCCCTTGTTTGCCGGTCGCAAGGTCAGCCAACTGCATTGGGGCGGCGGTACGCCAACCTATCTCAATAAGCAGCAAATCAGCCGCTTGGTCGCCATGCTACGCCAGCACTTTGATTTCCAATCAGAAATGGAGATGTCAATCGAAGTTGACCCACGGGAAATCGAGCTGGACGTGCTGGACCACCTGCGCGCCGAAGGCTTCAACCGCCTTAGCATGGGGGTGCAGGACTTCAATAAAGAAGTGCAGCGTTTGGTTAACCGCGAGCAGGATGAAGCGTTCATTTTTGCCTTGATCGCCCGGGCTAAAGCGCTTGGCTTCAACTCGACCAATATTGATCTGATTTACGGCCTGCCGAAGCAGACGCCAGAGAGTTTTGCCTTCACCCTGCAACGGGTGGCGGAACTGAATCCGGATCGCCTGAGCGTATTTAACTACGCCCATATGCCGAACCTTTTTGCTGCCCAACGTAAAATCAAGGACGCCGATCTACCTAGCGCCCAGCAGAAACTCGATATTCTGCAGCAAACAATCGCTTCGCTAACGGAGTCGGGCTATCAGTTTATCGGTATGGACCATTTTGCCCGGCCGAACGATGAGCTGGCCATTGCCCAGCGCGACGGCAAGCTGCACCGTAATTTCCAGGGTTATACCACCCAAGGGGACAGCGATCTGCTGGGTTTGGGCGTTTCCGCCATCAGCATGCTGGGTGACAGCTACGCGCAGAACCAGAAAGAGCTGAAGGTGTATTACGCTAATGTGGAAGAGCAGGGGAACGCCCTGTGGCGTGGCCTGGCGATGACGGAAGATGACTGCCTGCGCCGTGATGTGATCAAGACGCTGATCTGTAATTTCCAGCTGGCTTATCATCCGATTGAGCAGCAATACGGCATTGCGTTTGCGGATTACTTTGCCGCCGATCTGGAATTGCTGGCGCCGTTCGAACGTGACGGGCTGGTGGAGCGGGATGAGCACGGCATTCACGTCACGCCTCGTGGGCGCTTGCTGATCCGCAATATCTGCATGTGCTTCGATATCTACCTGCGTAAACAGGCCCGCGCCCAACAGTTCTCCCGGGTTATCTGACGCGCAACACCACGGCGGATGTGTAGTGGCGCAGCGTGCTGCGCCCTGTTAACTGAAGAAATTGATCAGTGCGGCGCACAACACCGTGGCAACGGCCGCCTGCGGTGAATGGCTGACGGCAGAGCCGACGTCTGCGCCTTGGGTAAGAAAAACGATGAGTGTATCCAGCATCAAAAGCCTCCTGAGTTTGCGTTTCGATCATACTGCTGCCGCATATCCGGTAAAAGCCTTAAATTGCTGGTTTTTTGTGCGCTAGATTGTATTTTTAATCATCTAGCGCCCCTTTGTTACTCCATCCCTAATTCTTTCAGCTTACGAGTTAAGGTATTCCTGCCCCATCCCAACAGACGGGCAGCCTCCTGCTTGTGCCCCTGGGTATGCCGTAGCGCGGTGGTCAGCAAGGTGCGCTCCATTTCCGGCTGAGCTTCGGACAACAGGTTTTGATGACCGGAACGTAACGCGCGGTCGGCCCACTGTGCCAACAACGTGGCCCAACTGTCCGGTAAGCCGTGGCTGCTGGCTTGTGGCGCGGCGGTTTCAAACAGTTCCGAGGGCAGATCCTGGATCAGCACTTCTTGCCCGGCGGCCATCACGGTCAGCCAGCGGCAGGTGTTTTCCAACTGGCGTACGTTGCCCGGCCACGGCAGGCGAGTGAGGGCGGTTTCGGTTTCCGGATGCAGGTTCTTCGCCTCCACCCCCAACTCTTTCGCGGCCACCTGTAGGAAATAGCGCGCCAGGCGCGGAATATCCTCACGGCGTTCGCGCAGCGGCGGCAGATGTACGCGGATCACGTTCAGGCGGTGGAACAGATCCTCACGGAATTTGCCCTCCTGGACGCGCAACTCCAGGTTCTGGTGGGTGGCGGCAATGATACGCACGTCTACCTTTACCGGCGCATAGCCACCCACACGATAGAACTGGCCATCCGCCAACACCCGCAGCAAGCGCGTTTGCACATCCAGCGGCATATCCCCGATTTCATCCAGGAACAGCGTGCCACCGTCGGCCTGTTCAAAACGGCCCTGGCGGATCTGATTAGCACCGGTAAACGCCCCTTTCTCATGGCCGAACAGTTCAGATTCGATCAGGTCTTTGGGGATCGCGGCCATGTTCAGGGCGATAAATGGTGATTTGACGCGCGGGCTGTGGCGATGCAGCGCATGGGCAACCAGCTCTTTCCCTGTTCCCGACTCCCCGTTGATCAGCACGCTGATGGAGGAACGCGACAAGCGCCCAATAATGCGGAATACATCCTGCATTGCCGGGGCTTCACCAATAATATCGGCGACGGGATCGTTGGCGGGTTGGTTGCGAGCGGGTTGCTGCTGCTCTTGATAGTGGCTGATGGCACGCTCTACCAGCGCGACGGCCTCATCAATATCAAAGGGTTTTGGCAGGTAATCGAACGCCCCTTGTTGATAGGCGCTAACCGCCGCGTCCAGATCCGAATGCGCCGTCATTATGATGACCGGGAGCATCGGGTGACGCTGTTTGATCTGCTTGAGCAGCGCCAGGCCATCCATACCCGGCATGCGGATATCTGACAGCAGCACGTCGGGAGTTTGTGTGGCCAATGCTTCCAACACGGCATTGCCGCTGTCGAAGGTGACGCTGTTCACCCCGGCTCCGGTGAGCGCACGTTCGAGCACCCAGCGGATGGAGCTATCGTCATCGACGATCCAGACTATCCCTCGTTGCATAGCACAAACCTCACTGGCGAATAGGCAGGAAAACCGAGAATTCGGTGTGACCTGGCCAACTGTTGAATTCAATTTTTCCGCAATGCTGATCGATTAGATTACGGGCGATGGATAACCCTAGGCCGGTACCGCCTTCGCGGCCGCTGACCATTGGGTAGAACAGAGTGTCTTGCAACTGGGCCGGTACGCCCGGGCCATCATCCTCAACATCGATCCGTGCCGCCAGCCGGTAGCGGGTGCCGTGCAGGGTGATCTGAAACGCGGTACGTGTGCGCAGCGTGATGGTGCCACCGGTTTCGCTCAAAGCCTGCAGCGCGTTGCGGGTGATATTGAGCAACACCTGCTCGATTTGGTCGGGATCGTGTGCCAGTTCCGGCAGGCTAGGGTCGTAATCACGCACCAGCGTGACGTTATCGGGTTTCTCCAACGACACCAGTTGGAAGACCCGTTCCGCTACCTGATGGATACTCTGGGTAATATGTTGGCCGGGGCGCTGTGGCCCTAGCAGGCGATCTACCAGATTACGCAGCCGATCGGCCTGTTCGATGATCACCTTGGTGTATTCCGTCAGCGAAGGGTCTGGCAAAGCTTTGGCCAGCAACTGTGCGGCACCCCGCAAACCGCCGAGCGGATTTTTGATTTCATGGGCCAAGCCACGCACCAGATCGCGAGCCGCAACCTGTTGAGCGTGCTGTAACTGTTCCTGGCTGAGGCGACGCTGATTGTCCATTGGGGCCAGCTCGAGCAGAATAAAGCCTTCTGGCAGCGCCTGAGCGGTCAGGGAAAGGATATGTGCACGGCTGTCGACTACCAGTGTTACTTCATTATCGGTAAAGCCCTGGCCGGCATGCAGGCTTTCGCGCATCAGATCGATATTCAGCGAAAAATAACCGAGTAAATCGGGCAGTGGTGTACCGAAAAGTTTACGAGAACTCTGTGCCAGCAGCTGTTGTGCCGCCGGATTGGCGTAGTGGATCGCCAGTGTGTCATCCAACAGCAAAATGCTGTTGATGAGAGAATTGAGGATCTGCCCAGCATCGGGCAGCTTGCCGGTTGCCATACAGCAGTCTCCTGCACCTTTTTAGTGCATCCATCCTACTCCATCCGCAACCATCACGGTATGAAATAGTTTTGCAGAACATACGGTGGAGAAAAAAGCCCATCCAAAGATGGGCTAAAAGTTTCCACGGCAACAAAAAAACGGCTTAGATAAATAGCGAGCGATGCGCCATCCGTAGACAGCGCGGGTATGACTTAAACGCTGTAATACAGTTCGAACTCAACCGGGTGTGGCGTCATGCGCACGCGATCCATCTCTTCTTTACGCAGTTCGATGTAGGCATCGATCGCGTCGTCAGTGAATACGCCACCGCGGGTCAGGAATTCACGGTCTTCGTTCAGTGCGGCCATTGCTTCATCCAGTGAGCCAGCTACTTTTGGAATCTCAGCTTCTTCTTCCGGCGGCAGGTCATACAGGTTTTTATCCATGGCATCGCCAGGGTGGATCTTGTTGATCACGCCATCCAGGCCAGCCATCAGCAGTGCGGCGAAGCACAGGTATGGGTTAGCCGCTGGGTCCGGGAAGCGAGCTTCGATACGGCGCGCTTTCGGGCTGGCAACCACTGGGATACGGATAGACGCAGAGCGGTTACGGGCAGAGTAAGCCAGCATAACCGGCGCTTCGTAACCTGGGACCAGACGCTTGTAGGAGTTGGTGGTCGGGTTGGCCAGGGCATTGATCGCTTTAGCGTGTTTGATGATGCCGCCAATGTAGAACAGCGCCATTTCAGACAGGCCGCCGTACTTGTCGCCAGCGAACAGGTTGGTACCATTCTTGGACAGTGACATGTGGCAGTGCATGCCTGAGCCGTTATCGCCGAACATCGGTTTTGGCATGAAGGTCGCGGTTTTGCCAAATGCGTGAGCCACGTTGTGAACCACGTATTTGTAGATTTGGATTTCGTCGGCTTTCTTGGTCATGGTGTTGAAGCGGGTAGCCACTTCGTTCTGACCGGCGGTTGCCACTTCGTGGTGGTGAGCTTCAACCACCAGGCCCATTTCTTCCATGGTCAGACACATGGTAGAACGGATGTCCTGTGAAGAGTCGACCGGTGGCACTGGGAAGTAACCGCCTTTGACCGCTGGACGGTGGCCTTTGTTGCCGCCTTCGAGTTTGGTGCTGGAGTTCCATGCGCCTTCGATATCATCAATAGCAACCATAGAACCACGGATGCTGCTACCGAAACGAATGTCGTCAAACAGGAAGAACTCAGGTTCTGGCCCGAACAGCACGGTATCAGCGATGCCGGAAGAGCGCAGGAAGTCTTCAGCACGTTTGGAGATTGAGCGTGGGTCACGATCGTAGCCCTGCATGGTGCCTGGCTCAAGGATGTCACAACGAATGATCAGGGTAGATTCTTCGAAGAACGGATCCAGAACCGCCGTGCTGGCGTCTGGCATCAGGACCATGTCAGATTCGTTGATGCCCTTCCAACCACCGATTGAGGAGCCGTCAAACATTTTACCTTCTTCGAAGAAGTCGGCATTTACCTGATGAGCAGGGATGGTGACGTGTTGCTCTTTACCCTTGGTGTCAGTGAAACGCAGGTCTACGAATTTCACTTCATGCTCATTCAGCATCGTCAAAACGTGTTCAGCGGACATACTTAACTCTCCCGGATTTATCGTTGTCATCGTCGTGGAACGAATCTGTGTGATGGCCTGTTTTTGCCCTGTGTAGACTAAAGCGAAAACTGTGCCAACTTTATAAAAGCGAAAAAATCGCCGGTTTGTGCGGGTTTTGCTCTTTGCCAGTATGCACCATTAGCGATGCAATGCACTATGGTGGTGCAAATAACCTGGGGTGGGGCACTGGAATGGTGCAAAACATCATCGATTGCTGCTTTTTGCACCGTGAAAGGGATCACAAACTAGCCTGTACACAGTTGTTTATAAGAGAGTGTTGTGATCTTGTTTAGTACCTCGCTTAATACGTGTACAATAGCGCGCTATTTCTAATGCCTGAGGCAAAGCTGTGATCGAAAATTTGCGTAACATCGCCATTATTGCCCACGTTGACCATGGTAAGACCACCCTGGTTGACAAGTTGCTGCAACAATCCGGTACTTTCGGAGAGCGTTCAGAAGCGACAGAACGCGTAATGGACTCCAACGATTTGGAGAAAGAGCGTGGGATTACCATCCTCGCAAAAAACACCGCCATTAATTGGAAAGACTACCGCATCAACATCGTAGACACCCCAGGACACGCCGACTTCGGCGGTGAGGTAGAGCGCGTGATGTCAATGGTCGACTCGGTGCTGCTGGTTGTGGATGCAATGGATGGCCCAATGCCGCAAACCCGTTTCGTGACCAAGAAGGCGTTTGCCAATGGCCTGAAACCGATCGTGGTCATCAACAAGGTTGACCGCCCTGGTGCGCGTCCTGACTGGGTTGTGGATCAGGTCTTCGACCTGTTCGTTAACCTGGACGCTACCGACGAACAGCTCGACTTCCCAATCATCTATGCATCCGCATTGATGGGTATCGCTGGTCTTGACCATAACGATATGGCCGAAGACATGACTCCCCTGTACCAGGCGATTGTCGATCACGTCTCTGCGCCGCAGGTTGAGCTGGAAGCACCTTTCCAGATGCAGATCTCGCAGCTGGACTACAACAACTACGTGGGCGTTATCGGCATCGGCCGTATCAAGCGTGGTAAAGTGAAGCCTAACCAGCAGATCACTCTGATCGACAGTGAAGGTAAAACCCGTAACGGTAAAATCGGTAAAGTACTGACCCATATGGGTCTGGAACGTATCGAAGCCACCGTTGCCGAAGCGGGCGACATCGTTGCCATCACCGGCCTGGGCGAGCTGAACATCTCTGACACCATTTGTGATGTGAACGCGGTTGAAGCGTTGCCAGCACTGTCAGTTGATGAACCTACCGTAAGCATGTTCTTTAACGTCAATACCTCACCGTTCTGTGGTAAAGAAGGCAAGTTCGTGACTTCACGCCAAATCCTTGAGCGCCTGAACAAGGAACTGGTACACAACGTGGCGTTGCGCGTTGAAGAAACCGAAGATGCTGATGCATTCCGTGTTTCAGGCCGTGGTGAGCTTCACCTGTCGGTTCTGATCGAAAACATGCGTCGTGAAGGTTTTGAACTGGCGGTTTCCCGTCCGAAAGTTATCTTCCGCGAAATCGATGGCCGCAAGCAAGAGCCGTTCGAGAACGTGACGCTGGACATCGAAGAACAGCACCAGGGTTCTGTGATGCAGGCGATGGGTGAGCGTAAAGCTGACCTGAAAAACATGGATCCAGATGGCAAGGGCCGTGTGCGTCTTGACTACGTGATCCCAAGCCGTGGCCTGATCGGTTTCCGTAACGAATTCATGACCATGACTTCTGGTACCGGTCTGCTGTACTCCACCTTCAGCCACTACGACGATGTGCGTCCAGGCGAAGTGGGCCAGCGTCAGAACGGCGTGCTGATCTCTAACGGCCAGGGCAAAGCGGTAGCGTTCGCTCTGTACGGTCTGCAAGATCGCGGTAAGCTATTCCTGGGCCACGGTGCTGAAGTGTATGAAGGCCAGATCATCGGTATCCACTCACGTTCTAACGACCTGACCGTGAACTGCCTGACCGGTAAGAAATTGACCAACATGCGCGCATCGGGTACCGATGAAGCGACTACTCTGGTTCCGGCCATCAAAATGTCTCTGGAGCAAGCTCTGGAATTCATCGATGATGACGAACTGGTAGAAGTGACGCCAATCTCGATCCGTATCCGTAAGCGTCACCTGACGGAAAACGATCGTAAGCGTGCCAACCGCGGTCCTAAAGAAGCTTAATTCGCCGATTTAATCCGCAATACTTAGGGCGTGTCACAGCGCCCTGAGTTTTTTCCTCTGTCTTTCCCCCTTTCTGCGGCGCGCCATGCGCTTTTCACACTGCTCCCTGTTCAGCCTTAACTTTTCCCGTTACAGTGAAATCTCACTGGCCCATGGGAGAGGACTATGCTGTATATCTTTGATTTAGGTAATGTGATTGTCGATATCGATTTCAAACGTGTACTGGGCGTATGGAGCAACCTGAGCGGCACACCGCTGGCGACGTTGTCCGAACGTTTTAGCATGGGTGAAGTATTCCAACAGCACGAGCGCGGCGAGATTAGCGACGAAGACTTTGCGGCCAAACTCTGTGAAGAGATGGGGATAGCGCTCAGCTTCGAGCAGTTTGCTACCGGCTGGCAGGCGGTATTTGTCGCCCTGCGCCCTGAAGTGATCGAGATTATGCACCGCCTGCGCAACGAAGGGCATCGCGTGGTGGTGTTATCTAATACCAACCGTCTGCACTGCAATTATTGGCCTCAGCATTACCCTCAGGTCGCTGAAGCGGCCGACCACATGTATCTGTCGCAGGATCTAGGCATGCGCAAACCCGATGCCAACATCTATCAGCACGTACTGAAGGCGGAAAACACTCCGGCGGATCAGGCGGTATTCTTTGACGATGTGGCGGCGAACGTAGAAGCGGCCGCAGCGCTGGGGATTAAGGCGGTGCACGTCATCGATCGCCAGGTTGTGCCGGCTTATTTTGCTCAATGATCAGCGTACGTTAAGCTTAAGGCGTCCAGACTGACATTTAGGATAAAGCTATGTCGTTTTTCCGCCGCAAAAAGCTGCCATCGTCGATCAAACCCGGAATAACCTTCGGGCGGTTGCTGTTTAAACGTATTGATGAGGATGGCCTGACCATGTTGGCGGGCCATCTGGCCTATGTCTCGCTACTTTCCCTGGTGCCGCTGATCACCGTGGTGTTTGCGCTGTTTGCCGTTTTCCCGATGTTTGCGGATATCAGCGTGCAGCTAAAAAGCTTTATTTTCTCCAACTTTATGCCTGCCGCCGGTAACGTGCTGCAACGTTATCTGGAGCAGTTTGTTGCCAACTCCAGCAAGATGACCGCCGTGGGGATCTGCGGCCTGATCGTCACCGCGCTGCTGCTGATCTATTCGGTGGATAGCGTGCTGAACACCATCTGGCGCAGTAAGAACCAGCGGCCGATCGTGGTTTCCTTTGCCGTTTATTGGATGGTACTGACCCTCGGCCCGCTGCTGGTGGGGGCCAGTATGGCGATCAGCTCCTATCTGTTGTCGCTAAACTGGTTAGCGCGAAGCGGCGTTAACAGCCTGGTGGATGAGGTGCTGCGCATCTTCCCGCTGCTCCTGTCCTGGGTCTCTTTCTGGTTGTTATACAGCGTGGTGCCCACGGTACGCGTGCCTGCGAAAGATGCGTTGATCGGGGCGCTGGTGGCCGGGGTGTTGTTCGAGCTGGGTAAGAAAGCTTTTGCGCTGTATGTCACCATGTTCCCTTCCTACCAGCTGATCTACGGCGTGCTGGCGGTGATCCCGATTTTATTTTTATGGGTCTACTGGAGCTGGTGTATCGTGTTATTGGGTGCCGAAATCACTGTTACGCTGGGTGAGCACCGCCTTTACCAGCAGCAGAAAGCAGAACAACAGCAAAAAGAGGAGCAGGAAGGATCGTTATGATTGCGTTAATTCAACGGGTATTAAACGCCAGCGTTACGGTAGAAGGTCAGACAGTAGGCAAGATTGGCCCCGGTTTGTTAGTGTTATTGGGCGTCGAACAGGACGATAACGAGCAAAAAGCCCAACGCCTGTGTGAGCGGGTGCTGGGGTATCGCATCTTCGGCGACGAGGATGACAAGATGAATCTTAACGTTCAGCAGGCTGGTGGTAGCCTGTTGGTGGTGTCGCAGTTCACCCTGGTAGCCGATACCCAGAAAGGCATGCGGCCAAGTTTTTCGCGCGGTGCGGTGCCGCAGGAGGCCGATCGGCTATACCGCTATTTTGTTGGACAGTGCCAGGAACGGGGTATTGAAACCCAGACCGGTGAGTTTGCCGCCGATATGCAGGTGGCATTGGTGAACGATGGCCCGGTGACGTTCTGGCTGCAGGTTTAAAGATCACAAGAGAAGGCGTCTATGTATCACCTACGAGTACCCGTTACAGAACAAGAACTGAAAGACTATTACCAGTTTCGCTGGGAGATGCTGCGCAAGCCATTACACCAGCCAGTGGGTTCGGAAAAGGATGCCTACGACGCCATGGCGCACCATCAGATGGTGGTGGATGAGAACGGCCGGATAGTGGCGATTGGCCGTCTGTATATCAATGCCGATAACGAAGCCGCTATCCGCTTTATGGCGGTCGATCCAGCTGTGCAGGACAAAGGCCTGGGAACTCTGGTGGCAATGACCCTTGAGTCGGTAGCGCGCCAGGAAGGAGTGAAGCGGGTGGTGTGTAGCGCCCGTGAGGACGCGGTGGACTTTTTTGCCAAGCTGGGCTTTATCAACCAGGGCGAAATCACTGTGCCGCAAACTACGCCGATCCGCCATTACCTGATGATCAAACCCGTGGCCACGCTGGACGATATTCTGCATCGCCCCGACTGGTGCGGGCAGTTGCAACAAGCCTGGTATGAACATATCCCGCTCAGTGAAAAAATGGGCGTGCGCATCAGCCAATATACCGGCCAACGCTTTGTTACCACCATGCCGGAAGTGGGTAATCAGAATCCACACCATACGCTGTTTGCCGGTAGCCTGTTCTCCCTGGCAACGCTGACTGCATGGGGGCTGATCTGGCTGCTGCTGCGTGAGCGTCATCTGGGGGGCACGATTATTCTGGCAGACGCCCACATCCGCTACAGCAAACCGATCACCGGCAGGCCGAGAGCTGTTGCCGATCTGAGCTCATTGAGTGGCGATTTGGCCCGTTTGGCGCGTGGCCGCCGGGCGCGGGTGCAGGCAGAAGTGCATTTATTCGGTGACGATGACGAAGGTGCAGTATTTGAGGGCACCTATATGGTGCTGCCAGCCGAACCGGAAGAGCCGTTGGACAAGGGCGGTTCAGAGGCGATAGTGAGCTGAGCACCAAGCTCAGAATAGATTCTGTGACCAAACCTATCCCGGTGGGCGCGCATGCTGCGCCCACTTAACGGTAGGGCTTAATTGATAGCTTAATCTGTCGTAGAAAATGGACACTGTTGCCGATTATTTTTTCAACCAGAAAAATCCGTGTTTATTTAGCATAATTGACTGTTTGATTTGCATTCAGCAAATAAAGTGAATGGATTAAAACAATTTCAGAACATTTACCCCGCCTCACTCTGAGATTTATGCCAATTCAGATGCCTCGAAGTCCCGTAAAGTCACGATCTCTTGCTTGTCTGATGCCGAATTATGTCGTTAGAATGCCGCAAAATCATTAAGGCGGTTTATCTGAATGGACTCAGTAGCTCAGCGGTTGGCAGTATCCTTATTGTTTATTTCTCTCAGTTCGGCTGTTGGCGCCAATATGCTCAGCCCGGCGGATCGAGATACTATCCAACAGCAACAACGTGAATTGTTGCAGCAAAACCAACAGCAACGTCAGGAGCTGCAACGCAGCCTGACGCCGGTGCTGCCACAAACGCCAGCAGCCACAGCCCCCGGCGGGCCGTGCTTCACCATTACGACCATTCGCCTTGAAGGTGCCAGCCATCTGCCCGCCCGTGCGCGGCAAGCCTTGACGCAATCCTATCTGCAACGCTGCCTGAATCTGGCCCAGATCAACACCCTGGTGCAGCAGGTTTCCGATTGGTATATCGAACGGGGCTATATCACCAGCCGCGCTTTTCTGACCGAGCAAGATCTGTCCCATGGGGAGTTGAAGCTGCTGGTGCTGGAAGGGCAGTTGGAAAAGATCTTGCTGGACCAACGGGATGACCGAATGCTGAAGATGGCGTTCCCTGGCCTGGTGGGCAACATCCTGAACCTGCGCGATATCGAACAGGGCATGGAGCAGATCAACCGCCTGCGCCAGCAACCAGTGCAGATTGAAATCCTGCCCGGTAGCCAACCGGGCTATTCGGTGGTCAACCTGACCGCCAAGCCCGAGTTCCCGGTGATGCTGGGGCTGGGTTTTGACAACAGCGGGCAGAAAAGTACCGGCACCGGACAGATCAACGGCTCATTGACCGGCAATAACCTGCTGGGGCTGGCGGATCAGTGGTTTGTGACCGGCGCGCGCAGCAGCGATTTCGCCAACGATCACAATGCCCGCAGCGTACAGACCGGTGTCAGCCTGCCTTATGGCTACTGGCTGATGGATTACAACTACTCCTACAGCGACTACCTCTCGACGATCGACAATCAGGGTTTTGACTGGCGATCCACCGGCGACAGCCAGACCCATCGCTTCAACGTTTCGCGCGTATTGTTCCGTAACAGTGACATGAAAACCGGCCTGGCGCTGGGCCTGACCCACCGTATCAACCGCAACTATCTGAATGACACCCGGCTGGACAGCAGCAGCCGTAAACTGACTAGCGTATCTCTGGGCGTGAGCCATAGCCAAAAACTGTGGGGCGGTTTTGCCACGCTCAACCCCTCCTACAACCGTGGCGTACCTTGGTTAGGCGCGGAAGATGACAGCGGTAAAGCCAGCGAGGCTCCCAAGGCGGAGTTTAATAAATACACGCTCTCCGGCAGCTATTACTTGCCGTTGGCGCAGAACTGGAACTACCTCACCAGCCTGTACGGCCAGTGGACGCCCGATCGCCTTTACGGCAGCGAGCGCCTGACCCTCGGCGGCGAAAGTTCGGTGCGTGGCTTCAAGGAACAGTATCTCTCCGGCGACAAAGGTGGCTACTGGCGTAATGAGGTTAACTGGTCGCCGTTCAGCCTGCCGTATCTGGGGGATATTTCCGTAGTGGCTGCCGTAGATGGCGGTTATCTGCGCCACGACTCCGTGGACGCCTACGCTTCCGGCACGTTGTGGGGCGGAGCGGTGGGGCTGGGCAGCCGTAACCGTTATTTCAGCAGCCAATTTACCGTGGGCTGGCCGCTGGCGCATCCTAGCTGGTTAGAGCCGGACCGGGTGTCGATTTACTACCGTATTAACATCGTTCTTTAATTCACAGGGAAGGGTTTCAAGGATGAAGCAGAAAGATAATCAACCCGTTCATACCGGCCAGCGTTGGCTGAGCTATACCCTGTGCAGCTTGCTAGCCTGGCAGCCATTGCTGCCCGCCTTGGCGAACGGTGTTAACGTCGCCGAAGGGAATACCCGGCTCGATCAGGCTGGCAATGGCGTGCCGGTGGTCAATATCGCTACTCCTAATCAGGCTGGCATTTCCCATAATAAATACAATGAATTCAACGTGGGCAAAGAGGGGCTGATCCTCAATAACGCTACCGGGCAGCTCAATCAGACTCAGCTTGGCGGCCTGATCCAGAATAACCCCAATTTGAAGGCCGGGCAGGAAGCCCAAGGCATAATCAACGAGGTTGTCGCCCCGAACCGCTCCCAACTGCAAGGTTATCTGGAAGTGGCGGGTAAGCAGGCCAACGTGATGGTTGCCAACCCTTACGGTATCACCTGCGATGGCTGTGGCTTCATCAACACCCCGAACGCGACGCTGACCACCGGTAAACCGGTGTTAGGGGCGGACGGCAAACTGCAGGCGTTGGAAGTCACGCAAGGGGCGATCAGCATTCAGGGCAAAGGGCTGGATGCCAGCCAGAGCGGGAAATTTGCGCTTATTGCCCGAGCCACCGAGATTAACGCTCAGCTGTATGCTCAGGATGCCACCATCACGCTGGGGGCCAACCGCGTGGATGCGCAAGGTAATGCAACCCCGATCGCGGGCCAGGGCGAAACGCCAAAAGTGGCGGTCGATAGCGGTGCGCTGGGGGGCATGTATGCCAACCGTATCCATCTGGTTTCCAGCGACAAAGGCGTCGGCGTCAACCTCGGTAACCTCAATGCCCGTGCCGGGGATATCACTCTGGATGCCAACGGTAAATTGACGCTCAATAATTCGTTGGCGCAAGGTGGTGCATTAACGGCGACAGGGCAAAGTATCAGCATGTCGGGCGACCATAAGGCCACCCAGTCCATCACGTTAAACAGCCAGGGGGACCTCACTCAACAGGGAGGAACACTGGTTAGCGATCAGAATATCGCTCTCACCAGCGGCGGTACGTTGCAGATGAGCAGCGGCAAGTTGACCGCTGGCAACGATGTCACCCTGCGGGCACGTGACGCGAGGGTGGACAGTTCCAGCCAGATTGATGCTGCCCGCCATGTCGACATGACGTTGTTCAATAGCGGCATGACGCAGGGGCAAGTGACCGCTGGGCAAAACCTGATCCTCAGCGGTGCCAGCTTGGTCAACAGCGGCACGCTGGCGGCCAATGGGGCGATACAAAGCACCCTCTCCCATCTGGGGAATAGTGGAACCGTTCAGAGCCAGGGTAACCTGTCGCTGAGTGGTCAGTCTCTCACCAACAGCGGCAAGATACTGAGTGGGGGATCGCTGGCCCTTACCAGCCAGAGGTTGGATCAAGACGGCATCTTGAGTGCCAAAGGCAAAGCCGATCTTAACGTCAGCGGGACGTTACGAAACGGCAGTTACGGCGAGTTGCTGAGTGACGACAGCCTGACGCTGTGGGCTGGAACGTTGCAGCAGAACGGCCTGCTCTCTGGCGCGACGGGGTTAACCCTCAACAGCGATACGCTGAGCACGGCGGCTGATTCCCTCACCACCAGCCAAGGCAAGATCACGGTTAACGCGGGTAACGCCACGTTAGGCGGGGAATGGAATGCGGGTGGCGATCTGGCCTGGCATGGCACGACGTTGAACACGCAGCCGGGTGCTCAGATACAAAGCGGGGGCAATCTCACCCTCCAGGCACAACAAGCCACGCTGGCGGGTACCCAAACGGCGAAAGGGGCATTAACGGTAGAGGCTGGCTCATTGTTGCACAGTGGTAAAAGCCATGCCGCAACCCTGGCACTGAAGGCGGACACCCTCACCAACCAGGGCACGCTGGTCGCTCCCGTCTTGAAGATTAACAGCCAGACGCTGACCAACAGCGGCTTGTTACAAGGCAGCCAGACCCTGGAACTCATTGCCCGCCTGATGGACAACCAGAAGGGCGGCACCGTGTATACGGCCAACGCCCTGTCGCTGGCCATCCCGACGCTGAAAAACGCCGGACTGATCACCACCGATCGGGATTTGGTGCTCAGTGGCGATCAACTGCTCAACAGCGGTGAAATCAATGCCGTGAACCTGACGGCCAAAACCCAGCGGATCGATAACCAGCAGAGCGGTTTGCTGCTGGCGAAAGATAAGCTGTCACTGAACGGTATTGCGTTGTCCAATGCCGGGCAACTGGCTGCCGATCAACTGACCCTGAATACCAACAGCATCGCCAATAGCGGCACGTTGCAGGGCGATAGCGCCCTGGCTATCAAGGCTGCGGAAGTCACCAACCGTGGGCGTGTGCTCACCGGCGGTTCGCTAAACCTGATTGCAGACACCTTGACCAACGCCGGGACGATGCAGGCGGCTATGATGGTCTTGTCACTGGCCAAACAGTTCAGCAACCAGCAAAACGGCACCGTCAACGCGAGCGGCTCCCTGGCGCTGACCACCCCTCAATTCAGTAATGATGGCTTGCTGGCCGCAACGACGCTGACCTTGGATACCACGGCCCTGTTCAATACGGGGACTCTGCAAGGCAGCCATCAGCTCAATATCGGCACCTCCACGTTAGACAACCAGCTCGACGGTGTTTTACTCAGTGGCGGAGTACTGACAATACGGGCAGATTCGCTGACCAATAGCGGATTGCTTCAGGGCCAGACACTGGATCTGTCCACCCAAGAGTGGCTTAACAGCGGCAATGCGCTGAGTGAACAAACGGCGAGCCTGACAGTCGCCAATACGTTGACCAACCAAGGGAAGATCCTCGGCCAGCAAGGGATGTCTGTCTCTGCGGGCTCAGTGGACAACGCGGGATGGCTGGCGGCCACCGTGCTTTCCGTCTTGGGCGACGTTATCAACAAGGGGCTGATGCAGGGTAGCCAATCCCTGCAACTTTCCGGCACTCATCTCAATAACGCAGCCACAGGCCAGATGTTATCGAGCGGGGCGTTACGCCTTGAAGGCCAACAGTTGGTTAACCAGGGCGCTCTGCAAGGGCAACAACTGGCGGTGAAAGCCCAGACCTGGCAGAACAGTGGCAGTGCCCAGGCGCAAGATCGCCTGACGGCAGACCTGACCGGTGACATGCTCAACAGTGGTCTGTTGCTGAGCCAGGATCGGCTTGATTTCAAGGCTGCTCATATTCTGAACCAGGGCACTCTGGCGGCAGACAAGGTGGTATTGACCGCGCCACAGCTGACCAACAGTGGCCTGCTACAGGGCAACAGCCATCTACAACTGGCTATCCCTCATATCAGTAACCTTGCCAGCGGGAAGTTGGTCAGCGGCGGTGCGCTGGAGCTGGCGCTCGATCAACTGGACAACGCAGGCCTATTGCAGGTGAACGATGATTTATCGCTAACCGGCCAGCAATTCACCAACCAGGGCAGCATTCTGGCGAACAACCTGAACTTGAACGTGCAGGGAGCCTTGGTAAACCAGCAAGGCGGCCAACTGGTGGCCCGTGAAAATGCGACTTTCCGCAGCCAATCGGTGAACAATGCCGGGGTGTTGGCGGGTAATACGCTGGCGGTAGACAGTGGCACAGTGACTCACAGCGGCATCATGCAGGGCAATGCCGGGCTGACTCTGAACAGCACCGCGCTGAACGTGCTGGCCGGTGCACAACTGCTGAGCGGGGGGGAGCTGGCAGTCAACGGTGGCGCAGTCACCAACGCCGGATCCTGGCAGGGGAATAGCCTGACCTTTGGTGTCGATAGCCTGGATAACAGCGGATCGATAAACGCGGTTTCTGGCCTGACCGGCACGGTGCTCAATACGCTGCAAAACAGCGGGCAGATGGGCAGCCTGGGTACACTGAACATCAGCGGCGACTATTTAACCAACAGCGGCAAGCTGGTGGCCAACCGGTTGACGCTGGATGCCGCCACGCTGAATAACACGGGATTATGGCAAGGTAGCGAGTGGCTGAATGCCCACGGTGATGCGCTGACGCTGGGTGCGTCAAGCCGCACGTTGGCAGGGGGCGCATTGTCGCTGAATGCCGGGCAACTCACCTCCGAGGGGTTGGTTCAGGGCGGACAAACTCACGTCACGGCCACGGATTGGATGAACCGTGGCAGCCTGCTGGGGAGCGATTCTCTGGCCGTCAACGTCACCGATGAACTGGTGAATGAAGGGTCACTGCTTAGCCAGGGTAACAGCGAAATACAGGCGCAGACGCTGACCAATGACGGTGCCGTCCTGAGCGACGGAAATCTGTCTTTGGCGGGCGCTACGTTGAACAACCAAGGTGCCGTACAGGGTAACATCCTCAACCTGACGCAGAACTTGGTGAATAACGCCGGTACGCTGATTGGCCTGCAGTCGCTGACGTTAGGTATTCAGGCATTCTCCGTCCCGTTGTTGACGCTGGTGAACGGCAGCCAGGGCTCACTCCTGACGCAGGGAACGCTTTCGGTTAATGGCGGAGCGATCACCAATGACGGCCGCTGGCAGGGGCAACAGATCCTGCTGAATGCTCAGACGTTGAATAACAGTGGCTCAATCCAGAGTGCGGATGCGCTGCAAATGGCTCTGTCTGGGGCATTGAATTCGACGGCTGGCAGCAAAATTACCGCCAATGGCTCGGCGGCGTTACAGGCGCTGTCGCTGACCAACGCCGGGCAGTGGCTGGCAAAAAATCTCACCTTGCGCGCAGACACCCTGAATAATCAGGGCGAAATCAGCGGCGTTGACGGCCTGACGGTCGCGCTTAGCGGGGATTTCACTCAACAACAGGATAAAACCCTGCTGACGGCGGGCACCCTGAAACTGGATGCGGCCTCGATCAGCAACCTGGGGCGTATCCAGGGGAACGGCGTGTGGGTTAACAGCGGTACGCTAACCAACAGCGGTCGTGTGCAAGGTGAAACAGGTCTAACGCTGAACCTTACCGGTGGATTGACCAATAACGCTACGGGTACCCTTCTCAGCCAGAACGCACTCACCATTACCTCGCCGTACTGGGTCAACAGCGGCCTGATGCAAAGCGGTGCTGACACCCGGTTTGAGGGGACGATATCAGGGCGTAATGACGGTAGCCTGCTTGCTGGCTCCGATCTGTCACTCCATGGCTCGCAATTTACCAACACCGGTTGGTTGCAGGCAGGCTCCCTGTTACTGAATGCGGATGCGTTGGACAACAGCGGTACCTTGCTGGCAGAACTGCAGGGAACGTTGACCGCAGGCAGCCTGAACAATCAGGGCACGGTCCAGGGAAGCAACCTGGCGTTGAATACCCAGCAACTGACTAACGGTGGCACGCTGCTTGGTACCTCAGGGCTTGGCATCAATGCCGGTCAGGTGGCGCTTCAAGAGACAGGAAAAATGTTCAGCGGGGGCGATTTACTGCTGAGCAGTGGCGATTTTGACCAACGTGGCCAGGTCGTGGCGTTGGGCAACCTGACGCTGCAACTGGTGAACGCCTTTACCAACCAGAATGTGATTGCCGCAGGCCAGAGCCTGAACGTTAACAGCCAGGGGGCGTTGACCAACCAAGGCACTCTGCAGGCGCAGAGCATCAACCTCACGGCGTACGGCATCTTGACCAACAACGGGCAAATCACCGGCGGAAGTGGGGTTAGCACCCTCAGTGGCAGTGCTATTGCCATGAACGCGACCGGAACGCTGCAATCCGGGGGTGACGTAACCCTGAACAGCCAGAGCGATATCACCGTTGACGGGTTTACCGGCACGCTGGGCTCGATGACGCTGAATGCGGCTGGCAGCCTGATTAACACCGCCTTGCTGTATGCCGGTAACAACCTGTACCTGCTGGCCAACAGCATCAAAAACCTGCGCGGTGACATCCTGGCGGGCAACAGCCTGTGGATGCAGCGTGATATGGCGGGTAATGCCAACGCCGAGGTGGTGAACAGTTCCGGCACCATCGAGACACAAAATGGCGATATCACCATTAACACCGCCCATCTGCTGAATCAGCGCGATGGGCTGAGTGTGGTTAGCTCGGAAGGCAGCGCCCCGCAGTATTCCTGGGTGACAGATTTTGAGGCCAAAATACCGTTAACCTTCTTCAACAAAGGCGACTACGGCTATGTCATCAAGTCCTGGGAATCGGGCGGTGGCAGCCCTGGCCACGGAGCGTCTCCGACAAGGTATTACAGTTCAACGCCAACGCCTTATCTTAACCAACGGATTAAGGAGTTTGCCTCTGGCGTTTCGACGGTCACCGTCACGGCAAACGGTGGCGCAGCCCGTATCGCGGCCGGGCGCGATCTCAGCCTTTATGCCGGCCAACTGGACAATCAGGCCAGCAACATTTTAGCCAATAACAATGCCTATCTTTCAGGGAGTAACCTGAATAACCAATCCTGGTTCTCGGGCACTGAAACCCGCTATCAAACGTATCAGTATGGTTATGGCCTGAGCACAGTTCCGGTGCCAGAAACCAGCGTTTCTAAAGGGGAGATTACATCCAACTACATCGTCTACACGGCGACGGGCGAGGTACGCTATGAACGTGGAGAAGGTGAAATCTACCGCGCCGTTATTCAGGCTGGCGGTAACGTCGTGGCCAACTTTGCCAACGATCTGAGTAATACCACCACCTCATCCAACGCAGGTGGTGTAAGTCACACTATCAATGCCCCAACGCTCAATACCCTGAGCCAACAGACAATCGGTAATGCCGTAGAGAAACAGGCGCTGTCAGCCGGTGATAAGACGGCGGTCAATTCACCTGAATGGCAAGACAGCCTGCAAAATGCCCTGCAACAGATTAACGGGGGCAGCGGCCTGGATAACGTCACGCCTGAGCTCACTGGGTTAGGAAAATACAGCGAAGGTGACCAGGGTAACGCCAATCTGGGTGATGGAGCCAAGTTACAAAACACCACCACCGATGGCAAGGACCTGATCGGTACGGATGGTAAGGCCTTAAACCCGTATCAAGGGAAAACGGTCGATACCAGTGCGTATCCTCTGCCTACGGGCGAGAATGGCTATTTTGTGGCGTCCAGCGATCCGGACAGCCCGTATCTGATCACCACCAACCCGAAACTTAACGGCCTGGGGCAACTCGATCCGAGCCTGTTTGGCGATCTCTACGCGCTGCTGGGGATCAATCCAGGCCAGAGCCCGCGTGAAACTAACGAACAGTTCACCGTACAGGATAAATTTATCGGTTCGGCCTATTTCCTTGACCGCCTGAACCTCCACCCGGATTACGACTACCGTTTCCTGGGGGATGCGGCCTTTGATACCCGTTATGTCAGCAATGCCATGCTGAATCAGACGGGAAGCCGTTATCTGAACGGAATAGGTTCAGACTTGGAGCAGATGCAAACCCTGATGGACAACGCCGCCAAGGCGCAACAGTCTCTTGGGTTGAAGTTTGGGGTGGCGTTGACGGCGCAGCAGATCGCCTCTTTGGATCGCAGCATCTTGTGGTGGGAAGCGACCAGCATCAATGGCCAGACGGTGATGGTGCCGAAGCTCTACCTGTCACCTAAAGATGTGACCATCAATAACGGCAGCGTGATTGCCGGGAAAAATGTCTCGCTCACCGCCGGTAATATCACCAACAGTGGCAGCACGCTGAGTGCACAGAACGCGCTGACGCTCGATAGCCAGAACAGCATCAGCAACCTCAATGCTGGCCTGCTCAATGCGGGCGGCGACCTGCAACTGAACGCGATTGGCGATATCAACAATATTGGCTCAATCATCAGCGGCAAGACGGTGCAGTTGGAAAGCCTTGATGGCAGCATCATCAACCAGACGCTGACTAACCAGTGGAATACCCAGGGTTCTCTGGGTGGCTGGATGCCACAAAGCCTGTCACTGTCACGCACGGAAATCGGCGATATCGGCACCATCCAGGCCTTGGACAGCTTGAGCCTGAGCGCTGGTAACAACATCGATATCCTGGGGGCCAAATTGACTTCCGGCGGTGCGATGGACCTGCTGGCGGGGGGCGATATCAACGTCTTGGCCAACACCACCTACAGCGCCGATAAGTATCAGAGCTGGCGGAATGTAAGAGAGAGCGAAACTCACAGCAGCCAGGGCAGCGAAATTAGTGCTGGTGGGCCACTGACGGCTGATGCAGGCCGTGATGTGAACGTGAAGGCCAGCCAGGTTGGCAGCCAGAGTGATACCACCGTGATGGCTGGGCGCGATATCAACCTGCAAACGCAGGAAGCGAGCACCCGGCAGAAAGATAACGGTACCGAACAGCGCAGTAACGATGCCACGCGCACCACCCTCACCAGCGGCGGTGATTTAACGCTGGATGCAGGCCGGGATGTGAACTCGCAGGCCGCAGCGATGGTGGCGGACAACAACGTCAACCTGAACGCCGGGCGTGACGTGAACCTCAACACCCAGCAAACCAGCGAGTACCGCGAGAGCAAGGAAGGTAAACGCCAGCAGGTGGATGAGTCCATTCGCCAGCAAGGAACGGAGATCGCCAGCGGGGGCAACACCACCATTCGCGCCGATCGCGATGCCACCTTGAACGCGGCGCAGGTTCAGGCCAGCGGTGACGTAGCGGTAAGCGCCGGACGCGATCTGACGCTCAACAGCGCCACCGAAAGCGACTACTCCTTCTTCGAAGAAACCAAGACCAAGAAAGGGTTCTTGTCGAAGACCACCACCCACACGGTGCGGGAAGATTACGCCACGCAGGAAAAAGGCACGCTGCTGAGCGGCGATAACGTGTCGCTGTCTGCGGGTAACGATCTGACGGTGAAGGGGTCTTCGGTTGTTGGCGACGGCAAAGTAAACCTGCAAGCCGGTAACAACGTCGAGATCGTGGCGGCGACGGAAGAGCAGTCCAGCTATCGGTTGGATGAGAAGAAAAAGAGTGGTGTGTTTAGCAGTGGTGGGCTGGGCTTTACCGTGGGAACGTCTTCATCGCGCCATCAGGTGAACGAAGACGGCACCACGCAGAGCCAGAGTGTCAGCACCATCGGCTCGACCGGTGGCGATGTGAATATCGTTGCGGGCGGCAAGGCACATATTGGCGGTGCGGATCTGATTGCGAACAAGAACCTGTCGGTGACGGGTGATAGCGTGCAGATCGATCCGGGGCAGGATATTTACCGCCGGGATGAAACCTTCGAGCAGAAGCAAAGTGGTCTTACTGTGGCGTTGTCCGGCCCGGTCGGCAGCGCGGTCAACACTGCCGTCACCACGGCGCAGCAGGCACAAAAAGAGACCGATGGTCGCCTGGCCGCCTTGCAGGGGACTAAAGCGGCCTTGTCGGGTGCTCAGGCCGTGCAGGCGGGGCAGTTGGTGCAGGCACAAGGGGGCGATGCGAAGAGCATGGTGGGCATCAGTGCGTCACTAGGCTCACAAAAATCATCTTCGCAGCAGCATCAGGAACAGAAAACCGTCAGCGGTTCGACGCTGAATGCGGGCAACAACCTGACGGTCAGTGCGCTCGGCAAGGGGCATTCCGCCGACAGCGGCGATATCCTGATCGCAGGCAGCCAGTTAAAAGCAGGTGGCGATACCACGCTGGATGCGGCCCGTGATTTACACTTGCTTGGTGCGGCCAACACGCAAAAAACCGACGGCAGCAACAGCAGCAGCGGTGGCAGTATTGGCGTCAGCCTGGGTGTGAGTGGGCCGAGCAGTGGCTTGAGCGTGTTTGCCAATGGCAACAAGAGCCAGGGCAACGAGCACGGCGACGGTACGTTCTGGAGCGAAACCACCGTCGACAGTGGCGGTACACTCTCGATGCACAGTGGCCGGGACACCACATTGGTCGGTGCGCAGGCGAGTGGTGAAACGGTGAAGGTCGATGCAGGGCGTAATCTGACGCTGCAGAGCCAGCAGGACAGCGATAACTACGACGCGAAGCAGACCAGTATCAGCGGTGGCGTCAGCGTCGCGGTTATCGGCAGTGGCGGTTCTGCTAATCTGAGCATGAGCCGTGACAAACTGCACAGTAATTACGACAGCGTGCAGGAGCAAACGGGCCTCTATGCTGGCAAGGGCGGTTTCGATGTTAAGGTGGGTGAGCATACCCAGCTTGATGGCGCGGTGATTGCCAGTACGGCAGATGCTGATAAAAATCGACTGGATACCGGCACGCTGGGCTTTAGCGATATCCATAATCAGGCAGACTTCAAGGCCGAGCATCAAGGCGGGAGCCTGAGCAGCGGTGGCCCGATAGGCTCAGACCTGTTGACCAATTTGGGCGGTATCGCGCTGTCTGGTTTGGGTAATAAAGGGCATGCAGAAGGCACCACCCAGGCGGCGGTGTCGGGCGGTAGCGTGGTGATTCGTGACCAGGCCAACCAGCAGCAGGATATCGCCGACCTGAGCCGGGATACGGACAATACCAACGGCAGCATCGGGCCGATATTCGATAAGGAGAAGGAACAGAACCGACTTAAAGAAGCGCAGCTGATTGGTGAGATTGGCGGGCAGGTAGCGGATATTGCGCGTACGCAGGGGGAAATCCAGGGGCTGAAGGCGCAGAAAGACCCCGCCGCACTGGCAGCAGCAAAAGCAGCCTTGCAGAAGGAAGGCAAACCGGTCACAGAGAAAGATGTTGCTGACCGCGCCTATAACGATGCCATGAAGCAGTACGGCACCGGTAGTGCATTGCAGCAGGGGATTCAGGCGGTAACGGCGGCTATTCAAGGGCTGGCCGGTGGTGATATGGCGAAAGCCTTGGCAGGTGCCAGTGCGCCGTATCTGGCGGAAGTCATTCATAAAATGACCACCAGTGCGGATGGCAAGACAGTGAATACCGAAGCCAACCTGATGGCGCATGCGGTACTGGGTGCAGTAACCTCCGCGATTAACGGTAACAGCGCGTTAGCGGGAGCCTCCGGTGCTGTGATGGGGGAGTATATCGCCCAGCAGATGTATCCCGGTATCGATCGCAATGACCTAACAGAAGATCAGCGGCAGATGATCAGTGCCTTGGGAACACTGGCATCGGGGCTAGTTGGCGGTGTGGTGGGTGACAGCACCGCTAACGCTGTGGCGGGAGCACAGGCCGGTAAGAATGCGGTGGAGAATAACTATCTGAGCAATCAACAGCGCTCAGATCGGGATAAAGAGTTTGATGCTTGTAAAGGTAGCGTGTCCTGCCAATTGCAAGTGGGCGCCAAATGGGATGCCATCAGTCTGGGGCAAGATGCTGCCTACAGTGCAGGTATGGTGGTGGGGGTTCCTCAAGGGCTTTACGACTCAGTCGAGAGTTTATCAAAATCCATCAGTGATCCCGCTGCAACCTTTGATGCAATCAAGCAACTGATAGCGAGCGATGACATTTTTAGTACGATGTCGGATGCAGTTAAGCAAAGCTACATTGCTCGCATCAACCTGATGGAGTCTGAATATCAGAAAGCTGGCGCAAGTGGTGCGTATAACTCAGGTGTTGAAGCCGGTAAGCTAGTGTCTGATCTGATTGGTGCGGTTGCGGGTGGAGTCGGTGTTGCGAAAGTGGGTACAGCGCTGACTGAGAAGATCGTGGCTAAGGCGGTGAGCAAAAGCCTAAAGGATGCGGCACTATTTAGGAATACAGATGGAATTTATGAGGTAAAAATAAATTCGACTCCTTTAGAGGGGCAGCAACGTTTAAATACGCCAGATGTCACTGGTAATGGGAAGTTAAATCCCGCAGAAGCGGCGGCAGCTGCAAGGCTTGAAGATGTATTAGGGACACTAGAAAGAGCGCCTGATACTGGTGGGAAAACAGCCGATTTTATTATAAACAGTGGTCCTAACGCAGGTAAAACGGTTGATTTGATGTATACAACAAAGAATTTATCTCAGAAAGAAGTTGATGGGATCAATAAGTTTTTTGAGAAGAATATGACCATTTCTAAAGCACCTGAAAAGTTGCCTGATGGCAAGCAACAAATATTGGATCATTTAAACAAAGCCGACATTGTTCCTGTTGACTTCAGCGTATTGTCGCCAAGTAATCAGAAAATATTTACTGACTACATCAAGACATTGCCTAAATCACAGCAAGAAAAAATAATCATCATGAGGTAAGTGCCATGGGTGCAACTTTTTTTATCGGTTATCCAGAGGGGAAAGATTTGCATGTTACTCTGAATAGGAAAGCTTCTAATGCATTAGAGGCGCTGTTCGATGAAGCATTGCAGAGTAACTACCCAGATATCCATGAAAAAATAATGGAAGTCTTAGTGCTTGATCAGATTAGTTTTACTGAGCTGAGTAACGCTGATTTTAATTTAGCCGTAAAAAAAATTAGAAATTGCATCCATAGTCGAACAGAAGCAACGGAATGGCAGTCCTATCAGAAACGTATGTGGGAAGAGGAAATGGAACCCCTCATTCAACAGGATGAACGTTATCAAAAACAAAGTTAAGGTAGGAATCCCGGCCAACTGGCCGGGATCTGTGTTTCTAAGCCTTGAATACCCTATCTTCTTGCCGCCGTAACCGGATCACACTGGGCGCGGCGGTGATCTCCAACTGCTCTGCGTCAGTGATCCCAGACTCGGTGCGCCAGTTACCGCCGATGATCAGTTGGCCGTTCTCCCGTATCCAATCTGCCCCTAAATCTTGCCGGTGTTGACTGACTTCACACAGTGCGTTCCAAGTGGCCGCATCGGTGACGGGGGTAAAACCCAGCCCGGCCACCGTCACAAAACCCCGACAGCGGTAGTGGCACAGACGAAAAGCGCTACTATGATGGTGCGTTAGTTGCTCTTTAACAGCGTTGGGGAAAATGGCGTAACGGGCTGAAAAAGCGCGTCTGGGGAAAACAGAATTCACAGGGAAAAAAGTGGTTGTAAGTTGCTGATTATAATATGAAAAACGCCGAGCGATGGCGGGCTCCGCATTGGATGAAGTTGTTCTTGAAAATAACAACATTTTGGTGGTTGCCAGGACGGGTCCTGTGCTGATCTGGCTATTTGAAAATAGGGTTAGGGGCTTTAGTGGGGGGGAGGGGCGGCAACTTCAGTGGTTGAAGGTTTGTCTAGTGCCCAGAAAACCAACGTAATGTTGGCGGCGATGTCGGGAGATCAGGCGCAAGTTGATCAGCTATCTCCTTCCGAACGGGCAGCCTATGAAGAACTGAAAGGAAGTAAAGGGATCATTACTGTGTTCCCTACGCCAGGTGAAGATCCAACAGGTGGGAAACTGGTGAACCCAATTCCTGATCAGAATAAAGGGATTACACTGGTTACGCCGGATCAGTCTGGCGAGCAAGGATCTAGCCATACAGGGAATACAGAAGGTAAGCCTGATATCGGTGGGAGTACAACTGTAACACCGATTCCGGATGCAGCGTCGCCAAGTGATCTTATTTACTTAAATGAAAAAATCCCGGGCCTTGAGAATGTACGCCCTGAGAATCCTGGATTTCCAGCGAATCAGGATGTTGTTAATAAAATGAATGATCCAAAGTTTATTGAATGGTCCTCAAACACAAACTGTACTGATTGTTCTGATATAGCTCCGAAATTGCTTGAGGCATCTGGCGGGCAAGGGAAAATTATTGAAGTAAGGCCATTGAAACCTAACACACTTAATGTTTATGAAAATGGTAGTACAGAAAAGGATATGACACTCCATCAAGTTTATACTGACGGTCGTTATGTTTATGATCCTAGAGTTTCCTTGAATCCTATTCCGAAAGGTGATTGGGAAAAGCACATTAAAGCGATTAATCCAGATGGAATAACTATCTCTGATAAACTACAGGGGTTAAAATGATACCAGAAGAAGGAAAGGAACTGTTTACGGTCATTGAAAAATTAGGGGATCTAGAATGGCAACGCTGCCATTCTAGATATCCAGTATTTAAATTCAAAGGTCAAGATGAGTTTATGGAGGATAGATCTGCGAGACCACCTGCCACGAGCTTCAGATTCAAGAATGAAGATCCAAATATCATTGAACTTTTACAGAAAGCTATTGATTCTTATAAAGGAAAGCTTCAGTGGGTGATGGATGGTCAGAAGAAAGAATATGGCCATGGCATAAATAGGGTTATTTATCCTAAACATGTTCACGAAATGAAAAATAAAGCGATAAAAGTCTACAAACTACCTGTTGAAAAATACATGGCTGAATATGAACCAGATTTTGGCCCATTAGCCTATGAAGATCTTAAAAGTTTAACACAACATGTTAGGTCAGTTTTAAAAGATGCAGGTATTGATGTTTGAGCCATTATCGTTTTGTCTGGGCAATATTAATAGCTTGCTGGTTACTAGAGCGGATACCCTTCGAACCGACTAAGGATAATAATTTCCTTAAAGTTTTTGCGAAGGCTGTGCTATCGTTTCCCATGCCTGGAAAAATCCAGAGGGTGTAACTGTCTCTGATAAACTTGAGGGGCCAAAGCTATGGCCATCCAAGATAAAACTGAGAGAGTATTGCTAGATGTGATTTCTAAATTAGGACTGTTGGAGTGGAAACGCTATCTAACCTTACGCTACGTTTATCTTTAGGGTGCGTATCAAGCCAGACTAACAATTTATTTCTTGATGCTGATACCTTTATTTCTTAATCAATATATGAAGGAACATGTATGTGCTGCGTATGCTCTTTAATTCGTCCGATTTTTTTTCTGTCTCTCTTGCCGTTTTCTTTCGTTCAGGCTGCTGATAAGACTGGATTGATAGATGACAGCATTAACCCCTTGTCTGTAACCAGAATCCACGATCGTGTGAATTACATGGTGTCGTTAAACTTCAATAACGGAAAAACTGCTCAGCAATGGCGTTCCGTTGATTGTAAACAGGGTAAGGCACAGCTTCTGTACAAGGATTTACTGAATGAGGAGGGGGTTACCAAAGCTCGCTATTATGGCAACAGTTACCTCCGTTATGCGCCTGCACAGGATGATAAGCAGATGACGGCAGAGGACATCCGTAAGGTTTGCCAGCTACCGATAAAAGATGTACGGTGGGAAAGATTATCAGCCACTTCTACAGTCGGCATTACCGATCTTGTCGATGTTAATAGCATCCAGCGCATTGGTGACATTTTATCGGTACGCATGGGATATGACTTCGCAGATATTACCTGGGAGCCTCCTTACGATGCACCACTTGAATTAAAGATTGAGCACTACTTATATAACTGTAAAACCCATCAGGGTGACGCTGTCGCTGCAATGAACTTCGACAGCGAGGGTCGCGTTACAGACTCACTTATCACTGCTGATATTGTTCGCCGCAAGAGTAGCTTCAAAATAAACACTCAAATGGCACAACGTTTCGAGCAGATATGCCAGTTACCATCAGGAAAAACGTTCACAGCCGAAGGGGACTTTTTACCCTCTGCTAACAAGCCAGCATCAACCTTGATGGGGCCATCAATGCCCGATCTGAGTAATAATAATCCACAGTGGCTGAATAAATTCCCCCTTTCTGCTGCAATTGAGAGCCAGGCGCAGTCATTGATAAAGCCTTGGGCGCTTCCGCGCTTTAAACAGGTTCGTTTTACCGAAGTAAGCGCGCTCGGCAAGGTCAAAGTACAGTTGGATGCACAACCGGATGGTTATATACGCAAGCTGGAAGATTATGGTATCTGGACGGTGCAACGTTTAACGCTGGCTAATCAGCTACAGCTGAAGTTCACCATGTCCATCAGTAGAGGTTCCTCACTGCTCAACAAGTTGCAGACGGATCTGCGTTTCCCGTTAGTGACTGGTCAACAATATCAGGCGCAATGGGACAGTATTGATTCCGATAAGAAAGTCACTGCTTCAGCGTTACGCTGCGGCGTAACGGGAGAGGGGGATGCACATAGCATTGCGCCTGAGTTTAGTGGGAAATATCTATTAGTTGAGTGTCATGTAACTAATGAAGGGCAACTGGGTAGTAGTGAAAAACTAGCTTGGCTGCAAGATCTCAACGTCTTCGTCCCGGTCGCTCAGCAAGTGGGTGATAAACCTGAAAGTCTGGTGAAACTGGAAAATGTTAGTGTAATACGTTAATAAGCAAGCAGGCTCAACGCGTTAGCCGATGAGCCTTTTATGACCTGCTCTTATCAGATCCTCTAAATATACAACTAATGCCACTTGTAACACCCATTTAGAGAATCAGTCGTTGAATAAGTGCCTCCACAAATTCAGCAACATTGCCGCTGAGGAGTCGCTCGACCCCCTTCGTTACGGTACCTGCTGCTCCAGAGTCTGCCCATCCTTGCTGGTAGCCTGTAACTGGCCCTTCAAAGACGCCTTAAACGGCCCATCACTGTTGAGTAATCCCTTCAGCTGTAACTGCAGATTTCCATCTCCCTCCAGCGGCACATGCTGCCAACCCCATTGTTGCAAGGTATTCACTGGCACCGAACGTCCGTTAAGGGACAGGGTGAACGGTTTACCAGGCAGTTGGCTGACGTTGGCCTTGGCATCCAACAGGCCATCGGGCATAAAGGCGCTCAGCTCGGTAACGTTGATCTGCTGTGCATCCGCATCTAACGCCAGTGAAGGGCGGCGTACGTCGATCTTGTTAAAGGTGGCACCACCAGCGTTGAGTTTCAGCGAGCCGGACCAAATCCCCCACTGATGGTCACTGGCCAACAGCAGATTGCTGCCGTTACCATCCAGCGAGGTGAGCTGGAAGGGAAAGTCCGGGTTGATATCGATGATCAGGTTACGGTTGGTGTTCATCTTGGCGACGTACACCTCCGCCAGCCAGCTTGGCAGCGGCTGTAACCAGAGTTCACGCCAGTTGCTAGGCAAGGTGTACTCCAGCGCAGAAACTGCCACCTCGTCGAGTTGTAGGCGCTTATTGGCGCGCAGCCAGTTACCGGTGGTACGCAGCAATCCACCTTCCCAGCGGGTGCTGAACTGGCCAATCGCAATACCCGCTGGCGAGAGCTGCATATCCATAATCGGATCGATGAGATGGAAGTTGCCATTGATCAGGTCGTCGGCGGTGAAGTTGATCGCGCCATCCTGACTGCTCCAATCCCCCTGCTGGAAGGTGATATTTTGCATCGACAGATCGAGATCGTTCGCCGCCCAGGCGTTACCTTCCAGGCGGGCGTTAATCAGATCAAAGCGTTTCAACGTAATGGGTGGCAACGTCGTGAAGCGGTCCCAGAACTGTTCTAGCGTCATTGGTACTTGCAGGCGGACGTTGCTTAGCCGCAACCGTTCAACCAACCAACTGCCATCGGCAGCTCGGCTTGCTACACCGGTGAGATCGCCCTGTGCCAGATCGGCACCAAAGTCGCTCAATATCAGCTGGTTTTGTTTGATTTCGCCCTGGATCAACACCTGCGAGGCCGGAATACCGTTGACCACCATCGAACCGGCGCTGAACTGGAACTGATTGTTATCCCCGAGTAAATGGCCTGCCGTAGGCTGCCACGGATTGATCCCGGCATTGACCTTCTGCGCGTTAAGCTGCCAGCTCTCATCGTTAGATTGCAGCGCCATATTGCTCAGTTGCAGCACATCGGCCTGTATCGGCAGCGGTGCGCCCTGCAAAGGCTGAGCGTTTAAGGTTCCGTCGCGTAGCGTGATGCTATCGAAATAGCGTGGCTCGGTAATTTGCCGCAGGCTGAAAGCCATATCCACCTGCTTGGCCGCCAAGAGTTGCGGTTGGTTGGCACGGGCGAGGGTTACGCCCTCTAGGCTGATCTGCCCTGGTTTGCTCCACGAATGCGTTATTTTTTCTACCGACAGCTGGTAATCACCACGATCGCTGATCCAGTGACTCAACCAGCCTGCGGCCCAGCGGGTTTGCCCCACCACGTAGAACAGCACAATGGCCAGCACTATCAGCAGCAGCAACGTGATCAATAGTTTTCCGATAAATTTCATCGTGTGGATCCGTAGCGGATAGAAAAGATACCCTGTTTATGCCGCAATTAGCCTTCCAGCTCAAGGGCAATGGCCTGAAAGACAATAAAAAAACGGCCAGTAGCGGTTTGCCAATGGCCGTTGGTTTGCTGCGGGAAGTGCTTATTTTTCTTCTGGTGGGAACAGCAGGTTCAGCACAATGGCGGTGATACCACCGGCGGCGATACCGGAAGAAAGCAGGGTTTTCAGCCAGTCTGGTGCAAACTGCAAGATCAGCGGCTGTTGGGAAACCCCCATACCGACGGCCAGCGACAGCGCCATAATCATGATGGCCCGGCGGTTTAATTTCTCGCGGGAAACGATACGCACGCCGGAGGCTGCAATGGTACCAAACATCACGATGGTCGCGCCGCCCAACACCGGTTCAGGAATATGCTGCACAAAACCGGCAACGGCCGGGAACAGCCCCAACAGGATCAGCATCAGTGCCACCACAAAACCGACGTAGCGGCTGGCAACGCCAGTCAGCTGGATCACCCCGTTGTTCTGGCCAAAGCAGGAGTTCGGGAAGGTGTTGAACACCGCCGACAGCATCGAGTTCAGGCCGTTGGCCAGCACGCCACCTTTTAGGCGCTTCATATATAGCGGGCCACTGACCGGCTGTTCAGAAACGTCGGAGGTGGCGGTGATATCACCGATGGTTTCCAGCGATGTGACCATAAAGATCAGCATCAGCGGCAATAACAGGTTCCAGTCAAAGCCCAGGCCGTAATACAGCGGGGTAGGTACGGTGATCAAGTTCGTTTGGGTAGCCGGTTCGGTTTCCGGCAGCATACCCATCGCCCAAGCCAGCAGATAACCTATGGCCATGGCGATCACCAACGAAGCGACGCGCAGGTAAGGGTTACGTTGGCGGTTAAGCAGAATAATCACTACCAGCACTGCGCCTGCCAACAGCAGATTCTTGGGCGCGCCGAAGGTGTGATCGCCCATCGCCGCATAGCCACCACCGATAGAGGTCAGCCCGACCTGGATCAGCGACAGGCCGATAATCATCACCACAATGCCGGAGACCAGCGGGGTAATGATGCGGCGCGCCAGGTGCAGCACGCGTGACAGCAGGATTTCGGTACAAGAAGCCACCATCAATGTGCCGAACAGTGCGGCCATCATGGTGGGCACGTCTGCACCGCCGTTTTTCAGCGCCAGCCCGCCCATAATCAGCGGTGAGACAAAGTTGAAGCTGGTACCCTGAATGGATAGCAGGCCAGACCCCACCGGGCCCCAGGTTTTGATTTGCAGTATCGAGGCCAAACCGGAAGCGAACAGCGACATGCTGATGATGTGTTGCGTATCCTGCGCTGGCAGGCCAAGCGCCTGACAGATCAACAGGGCCGGGGTGATCACGGCAACAAACATCGCCAGCAAGTGCTGACTGGCGGCAAACAATGTTTGCGGCAGCGGCGGGCGGTCTTCCAGGCGGTAAATCAGTTCACTATTGTGTGAAACGGGGGCTGATGCTTTTTGCGCGGCATCAAGCTCGGCGGTTTGGCTGGACATGGTGTGGCTTTCCCAAAGGCGGCAAAGAAGGCATTTTAATGATCTGCCTCACAAAAGCAAACGGTTGCGCATTAATATTTTTTACGATGCTGAACCCCTTAATGTCGCATTTTCGTTCATTTTTTCTTGTGTTATTAGCCGTTTTTACTTTTAATCCCCCCTTCATCAAGTTAAAAAACTGAGTAAATTTTATAACTTATTAATTTATTGGATTTAATTACTACACGGAGTAGCTAGATGTTTCATCTCGATACTTACGGCACGTTAGTTGCCGCCACGCTGGTCCTGTTGCTTGGGGGAAAATGCGTGCGCTCCATTCCTCTGCTGAGAAAATATACTATTCCTGCTCCCGTTGCCGGTGGTTTACTGGTGGCGGTCCTGCTGTTGGTTTTGAAGAAAACGGTGAACTGGGAAATCGGCTTTGATATGTCGCTGAAAGACCCATTGATGCTGGCCTTCTTCGCCACTATCGGCCTGAATGCCAACCTGGCGCGTCTGCGTGCGGGGGGCAAGGCATTGGTCGTGTTCCTGTTTGTGGTACTGGGTCTGCTGTTGGTACAGAATGCCATCGGTATCGGCATGGCGAAAATGCTGGGGCTGGATCCGTTAATGGGGTTGATTGCGGGCTCGATTACGCTTTCGGGTGGGCATGGCACCGGGGCGGCCTGGAGCAAGGTATTCATCGAGCGCTACGGGTTTGAAAATGCCACCGAAGTGGCTATGGCCTGTGCCACCTTTGGTCTGGTGCTGGGCGGTCTGATTGGTGGCCCGGTGGCCCGCTATCTGGTGAAACACTCTTCGACGCCGGAAGGTACACCGGATGACAGCGTGCAGCCGAGCGGTTTTGAGAAGCCGGAAAGTGGCCGCCTGATCACCTCGCTGGTGATGATAGAAACCATCGCCATGATCGCTATCTGCCTGAGTATCGGTAACTTTATTGCCGGGTTATTGAATGGTACCGCCTTCGAATTACCGACCTTTGTCTGCGTGCTGTTTGTCGGCGTGATCCTCAGTAACACCCTGTCGGCAACGGGCTTCTACCAAGTGTTTGAGCGTGCGGTTTCCGTACTGGGTAACGTGAGCCTGTCGCTGTTCCTGGCGATGGCGTTGATGAGCCTGCGCCTATGGGAGCTGGCTTCGCTGGCCCTGCCAATGTTGGCGATCCTGGCGGTGCAGACGCTGGTTATGGCGCTGTATGCCATCTTCGTGACCTATCGCGTGATGGGTAAAAACTACGATGCTGCCGTGCTGGCTGCGGGGCACTGCGGTTTTGGCATGGGGGCGACGCCAACGGCTATTGCCAACATGCAGGCGATCACCGATCGTTTCGGCCCTTCACATCTGGCATTTTTGGTGGTGCCGATGGTGGGTGCGTTCTTTATCGATATCGCTAACGCCATTGTGATTAAGCTGTACCTGATGCTACCGGTGTTCCCGGCAATTGGCTAAGTGATGATAGCCCCTCTTGGTGAAAAGAGGGGCAGATTGACTAGGCGTTGGAGTAGCGAGCGGTTTCCGGCAGCCAGCGCTCAATTAAGGCATGTGCATGCTGTGGATACTGCTGGTGAATATGGCGCGCAACGCGCTGAACTTCGGGGATCATGGCCTGATCGCGCAACAAATCGGCCACTTTAAACTCCGCACTGCCGGTTTGGCGCGTCCCCAATAGCTCACCCGGTCCACGAATTTCCAAATCTTGCTGGGCAATCACAAAGCCATCGTTACTGTCGCGCAGCACCTGCAGGCGTTTTTGGGCAGTTTTGCTGAGCGGGGTTTTATACAGCAGCACGCAGTGAGAGGCTACCGCACCACGGCCAACCCGGCCACGCAGCTGATGCAACTGGGCCAAACCAAGTCGCTCCGGGTTTTCTATGATCATCAGGCTGGCGTTTGGCACGTCCACCCCCACTTCAATCACCGTGGTGGCTACCAGCAATTGCAGTTCGCCCTGCTTGAAGGCCTGCATCACTGCCTGTTTCTCCGCTGACTTCATGCGGCCATGCACCAGCGCTACTTTCAGTTCCGGCAGCGCAATCTTCAGCTCTTCCCAGGTTGCTTCCGCCGCCTGGGCTTCCAGCAAATCAGACTCTTCGATCAGCGTGCAGACCCAATACGCCTGGCGGCCTTCTTCAATACAGGCGCTTTTGACCCGCTGAATAATATCGGCCCGCCGCGTATCGGGGATTGCCACCGTTGTCACAGGCGTGCGGCCCGGCGGCAGTTCATCGATCACCGAGGTGTCCAGATCGGCGTAGGCGGTCATCGCCAGCGTGCGTGGGATTGGTGTGGCGGTCATGATCAACTGATGAGCATGGAACCCTTGTTCTTCACCTTTTTCCCACAGTGCCAGCCGCTGATGCACGCCAAAGCGATGTTGTTCATCGATAATCACCAGGGCCAGGCCATTAAACTGCACCTGCTCCTGGAAGATGGCGTGCGTCCCGACCACCATCGACACCAGGCCGCTGGCAATAGCTTCCTGTTGGGCGAGGCGTGCTTTGCCCTTTTGCTTGCCAGCCAACCAACCCACCTCAATCCCCAAGGGTTCAAACCATTGGCGGAAATTATTGGCGTGTTGTTCGGCTAGTAATTCGGTGGGGGCCATCAGCGCCACCTGTTTGCCGTGAGCAATGACGCGTAGTGCGGCCAGGGCAGCAACCAGAGTTTTACCTGAGCCGACGTCGCCTTGTACCAGGCGCATCATCGGGAAACCTTTTTGCAGGTCCGCTTCAATATCTGCCACAACCCGCGTTTGTGCTCCAGTAGGCGAGAAGGGGAGCTGGGCCAGGAAGCTGTTTTTAAGCCGATCGTCAGGCGTTAGCGATAATGCCCGGTAGCTTTGCGCTCCGGCGCGGACGGCCAACATGCTTAAGTTATGTGCCAGCAGCTCTTCAAGGATCAGGCGTTTTTGTGCCGGGTGCTTGCCCTGCTCCAAATCAGCCAGTTGGATATCCGGCGGTGGACGGTGCAGCATATGCAGCGCCTGTGGCAGGCTCATCAAACCGCCGCTTAATTCCGGTGGCAGCAGCTCGGCAATCGCACAGGTATCCAGCAACTCCAGCGCCTGATCGGTCAGCTTGCGCAGCGTGGCTTGGCGGATCCCTTCGGTGGTGGGATACACCGGCGTCAGGGCTTCTTGCAGCTCAACCTCGCTGTTTTCCCCCTGAACACGGTATTCCGGATGGATAATTTCTGCGCCGTGGGTGCCGCGTTTGATTTCGCCATAGGCAGTTACGTGGCGGCCGGTTGCTAGGCTGTTCTTCATCGCCGCGTTGAAGTTGAAGAAGCGCATAGTCAGGATGCCGGTGCCGTCGCTGATCTGGCAGGTGAGCATGCGGCGGCGGCCAAAGCTGATATCGCTGCGCAGCACTTCCCCTTCCACCGTGGCAAAAATGCCCGGCAGCAGATCGTTGATTGGGTAGAGGCGGGTGCGGTCTTCGTAACGTAACGGGAGGTGCAGCAGCAGATCCTGGATGGTATTCAGGCCAATTTTGGCCAGTTTCCCCGCCTGGCTGGCTCCAACCCCGGAAAGTGTAGTGAGTGGGACGGCATCCAGCAGGCGGCCTTTCATCGGCGTACCGTCGTTGCCTGCATGGCTGCCCACCATTCGGCGTCGGCAACCACTTGGCCTTGATCGTCAATCTGCGGGCGCGGCAGCCTTTTGCGCTTGGCCACATTGGCTAACACCGGATAGCCGCCTTCAAACAGCAGGCGTTGCTGTTCCTGCTCATCTAACGCGCTGAGATCGCGGCGATACATACCGGCGTTTTGCCGCTGGCGTTGGGCCTCATACAGGATCAGAGCCGCAGCGACAGAGACGTTCAGCGACTGCACCATACCGATCATCGGAATAATGATGTCCTGATCGGCCAGGGCTAGCGCCTCTTCGGTGATGCCGGTTTTTTCCTGCCCCAGCAGTATGCAGGTGGGGCGGGTATAGTCTATTTCGCGAAAATCGACGGCGCGGGCAGAAAGGTGAGTTGCCAGTATCTGCATCCCTTGGCCTTTCAGATGCGTGACCGCATCGGCGATGGTGGGGTGGGTTTTGACACTCACCCAGCTATTGCTGCCCGCAGCGGAGGAGACCAGGGTACGCATACGTGGAGTAGGCCACACGGCATGCACCTGATGTACGCCGACGGCATCGGCGGTACGGATAATCGCGGAGACGTTATGCGGTTTGTGAACCTGTTCCAGGCAGACCGTCAGATCGGGCTGCCGGGTAGCTAGCATTTCACAAATCCGCGCATAGCGTTCGGGGCTCATAGGCGCTAGTTTCGGTTACGGTTAACTTTAATCACATCCGGCATGATACGGATCTTACGCATAATATTTGCCAGGTGGATGCGATCGCGGGTGGTCAGGCGGATAAAGGCGCTGTAGACCCGGCCATCTTTCTCTTCGGTATTCAGACTCTGAATATTCGATTCGGCCGCGTTGATCGCCGCCGTGAGGTTGGCCAACGCACCCTGATGGTTGAACATGTCCACCTTGATTTCCGCAATGAACTCCTGCTCGGTTTCCATATCCCACTCGACCGCCATGAATTTCTCTGGCTCTTTCTGGTAGCCGCGGATATTACGACAGGATTCATGGTGAACCACCAGGCCCTTGCCCGGGCTGACATGGGCAATAATCGGGTCGCCTGGAATTGGGCGGCAGCACTTGGCAAAGGTGATCAGGACGCCATCGGCGCCTTTGATGGCCAGGTTGCGCACGCCGTTCGAGGAGCCCAGGCTGGACTGATCGCCCTGCAGGTTCTTCGCGACTACCACGCTCATGGCATTACCGAGGCCGATTTCTGCCAGCAGATCGTCCAGCGTGGCCAGCTTCATGCGGTCCAGTTCATGCTGGATATTCTCTGGCGGCACTTCCGAAAGTTTGCGGCTGCCCCCGAGTGCATGGTTGAGCAAACGGCGGCCGAGGCTGACGGAATCATCGCGCTTGAGGTTTTTCAACATCTGGCGGATCTTGGCGCGGGCTTTGGAGCTCACCACAAAGTTCAGCCAGGCGGCATTTGGCCGGGCACCCGGAGCGGTGATAATCTCTACCGTCTGGCCACTGGCTAAAGCTTGTGACAACGGATGCGGCTGGCGATCGACACGTGCGCCAACGCAGGCGTGGCCGATGTCGGTATGCACGGCGTAGGCAAAGTCGACCGGTGTGGCACCGGCAGGCAGCTCGACAATGCGCCCTTCCGGGGTGAAAACGTAAATTTCATCGGGGAACAGATCGGATTTTACGCTTTCAATAAATTCAAACGAGCTACCGGCGCTTTGTTGCAGCTCCAGCAGGCTCTGCATCCAGCGCTGGGCGCGGATCTGTGCGGTAGTGCCGCCGGTTTCGCCCTGTTCCTTTTCTTTATAGGCCCAGTGCGCGGCGACCCCCATTTCGGCCATCTGATCCATATCTTCGGTACGGATTTGTACCTCAACTGGCACGCCGTGCGGGCCGATCAGTGAGGTATGCAGCGATTGATAGCCGTTGGCCTTGGGAATGGCGATATAGTCTTTTACCCGGCCCGGGCGCGGCTTATACAGGCTGTGTGCCTGGCCCAGCACCCGGTAGCAGGTATCCACTTCCTTGACGATCACCCGGAACGCGTAAATATCCATGATGGAATGGAAGCGCTGTTCTTTCAGGTGCATCTTGCAGTAGATGGAGTAGAGGTGCTTTTCCCGCCCGCTGACGCGGCAAGGGATACCGGCTTCGGTCAAACGCCCTTCGATCTCGGAGAGGATTTTCTGGATCATCTCCTTACGATTACCGCGCGCGGCTTTCACCACTTCTTTGATGACGCGGTAGCGGTTCGGGTAAAGCGCTTCAAAACCCAGCTCTTCCAGCTCGGTTTTCAGATGATGAATACCCAGGCGGTGGGCCAATGGGCTATAGATTTCCAGGGTTTCACGGGCGATACGCCGCCGTTTGTCCGGGCGCAGCGAGCCAAGCGTTCGCATATTGTGGGTGCGGTCCGCCAGCTTGATCAGCACGACGCGGATATCCTGCACCATCGCCATGATCATCTTGCGGAAGTTCTCCGCCTGCGCTTCTTTCTTATCCTGGAACTTTAATTTGTCTAGCTTGGATACGCCCTCAACCAGTTCGGCAACGCTTTTGCCAAACAGTTGTTCCATATCCTGATAGGTGGCCGGGGTGTCTTCGATGACGTCGTGCAGCAGGGCTGCCATCAGCGTCTCATGATCGAGACGCATTTCCGCCAGAATACAGGCCACGGCGACCGGGTGAGTAATGTAGGGCTCACCACTGGAGCGTGTCTGTCCCTCGTGAGCATCACGTGCGACGAGGTATGCCTGTTTGAGGCGCTTAATCTGCTCCTCAGGCAAGTAACGTTGAATCAGCAGATTCAGGCTTTCAAACAGGTACAAGGCAGACTCACAGTCTAATTAACGACGACCTTCAGCAATCGCGGTAACCGCCTGGATCTCTGCGGCTTCCTGCTCTTGCTGCTCCTGGCGCTCACGAACATCGAGGATCTGGCTGTTGATCAGGCCTTCTTCGATTTCGCGCAGAGCGATAACGGTGTACTTATCATTCTCTTCAGGTACCAGTGCATCCTTACCACCGGTCTGGATTTGACGTGCCCGACGAGCAGCGACCAACACCAGGTCAAAACGGTTACCAATTTTCTCTACAGCGTCTTGAACAGTTACGCGTGCCATATTTGTGCTACTCCACAGGTGACGAAAAGACTGGGCATAATACTGAAACTGTCTTCAGTCTGCCAATAGTTTGCTGATTAAAGCATCATGCCGCAGCATTTGACGGCCCAAACGCAAGCGTTCGGCGCGAATAATGGTCTTCAGATCGGACAGTGCCAGATCGAAATCGTCATTCACGATTAAATAATCATACTCCGCGAAATGCGTCATCTCCGCGACGGCCTGCGCCATGCGCTTGGCGATCACGTCATCCGCATCTTGCCCACGGCCACGCAGGCGGCGGCCAAGCTCTTCCTTCGACGGCGGCAGAATAAAGATGCTGCGCGCCTGGGGCATTTTGGCACGGATCTGCTGTGCGCCCTGCCAGTCGATATCCAGGAAGACGTCAACGCCGGTCGACAGGACCTGCTCGATGGCCGCGCGGGACGTACCGTAATAGTTGCCGAACACTTCTGCGTGCTCAAGAAACGCATCCTGCTCAATCATCCGGCGGAATTCGTCTTTGGAGACGAAAAAGTAGTGCTCGCCGTGATTTTCACCCGGGCGGCTATCGCGCGTGGTGTGTGAAACCGAAACCTGCGTATCGTACAGCGGTTGCGTCTTTAACAAAGCCTGAATCAGACTTGATTTCCCTGCGCCACTTGGGGCAGAGACAATATAAAGCGTGCCTTGAGCCATGATGATGTTCGTTGCTAGCGGTTGATGAGTCAGTTACAGCGGATGTGTAAATTCTCCGCACAGTATACACGGCTAACGGGCGGTATGCAGCGTTAGCTCGCATTTTGGCCGTCGCTTTCTGCTAAAAACAGCGTGAAAAAGTCATTTTGCGCGGCGGATCTGGAAATTTTTGCCGTTTTCAGCAAATGCGCATTCGTTTTGGAAAGCGTTTCGCACCTCCGGTTTTTGGCGTTAGCCAGCAAAGGCGATTGAGTATTTACTCGTCGGGAAGCAAGGAGGTGCTCAATGTGGAGAGGTATTTACCGGGCGCTAGTGTTGGTTGGAATGCTGTGTAGCTCGGCATGGGCTGGAGACTGTCCAGTGTGGTCGCCAGAGCGCTTACAGGCGGAAATTACGGCGCTGGATGATCAACTCGGGAGCTGGGATGAGGCTTACTATCGCCTGGGCAACAGCCCGATCGACGATGAGCTCTACGACAGCCTACTACAGCAACTGCAAGATTGGCGGCGTTGTGTCGGCGCGGTGGAAGAGGATACGCGGCCATTGCCTGCGGGCAAAGTACCGCATCCGGTGGCCCACACCGGATTGCGTAAGCTGCGCAACTCGCGTGCCGTAGAAAAATGGATGCAGGGCCGCCACGATCTGTGGGTGCAACCCAAGGTTGATGGTGTGGCGGTCACTTTGGTCTACCGGCAAGGCGTATTGGTGAACGCCATTAGCCGGGGGAATGGGCAGAAGGGTGAAAACTGGCTGGAAAAGGTCAAGGCGATCCCCGCTATCCCCAACGTTTTACCGGAGGTTACGGCCAATATAGTACTCCAAGGGGAGCTGTTCCTGATGGTGAACGATCATCACCAGCGAACCCAAGGGGGCATTAACGCCCGCTCCAAGGTTGCCGGGATGCTGATGCGTAATCCGCGCACTGCGCAATTTGAGCAGCTTGGCCTGTTCATCTGGGCTTGGCCCGATGGCCCGCCAACCATGGCCGAACGCTTGCAACAGCTTGCCGCCATTGGTTTTACGCTGCCGCAGCAATATTCACAGCCGGTCACCACGTTGGCGGAGGTGGAGCAGTGGCGGGCTGCTTGGTACAGCGGCCCTTTGCCGTTTGTCACCGATGGCGTGGTGATCCACCAAGGGCAAGAACCTCAGGGGCGCTACTGGCAGGCCAAACCCAATGATTGGGCGGTTGCCTGGAAATATCCCCCGGTCCAGCAAGTGGCCAGAGTCACGGATGTTGAGTTTGCCATTGGCCGTACCGGCAAAATTGCCGTGATGCTACGCCTGGATCCGGTGCGTATGGACGATAAATGGATCCGGCGGGTTAACATGGGCTCGCTGGCCCTGTGGCAAAAATGGGACATCGTGCCAGGCGATCATATTGCGATTAGCCTGATGGGGCATGGCATCCCGCATTTGAAACAGGTGGTCTGGCGTGGGGTTGCAAGGGCAACACCCATTGCGCCAAAACCGGAGGATTATCATGCGCTGAGCTGTTTTACCTTACAGCCCGGATGTCGCCAGCAGTTTCTGGCGCGGTTGGTTTGGTTGAGCAGCGCCAATGGGCTGAACATCACCGGGTTGAATAAAGCAGGCTGGCAGGTGCTGATCGATCAAGGATTGGTGAATAACCTGCTGGATTGGTTGGAATTAACCCCGGAACAGCTCAGCGCGGTGCCCAGCCTGGGGGCGAAGCGTGCGCAGGCGCTTTATCGTCAATTTCGGCTGGCGCGACAGCAACCTTTCGAGCGTTGGCCGATCGCCCTCGGCGTGCCAATTTCGTCATCACAGCTGGCAACGTTACAAAATTGGCCGCAGGTACAACAGATGACGTTGGCACAGTGGCAGGAACTTGCTGGCATGGGTGCGCAAAAAGCCAGAAAAGTTCGGGAATTTTTGCAACACCCTGCCTTTCTGGCACTGGTTCAAACCTTGCAGCAGCACCATATCAGCGGCTTCGATGCGGTTCCCAATCGTGCTGAACCGCTTGGCGATGCGTTCGCGAATTAATGGTCGGGATGCTGATAGTTAAATACTGGCAAGCCAAGGCGAAAGCGCAGTGCGATCAGGCGAGCACTGAGGCCAGCAACCAGGGTAATAATAATCACCATGTTATGCGGCAAGTTAAGGTATTGCAGGCCGATATACAGCCAGGCAGCGGCAAAGGCGATGCCAGCATAGATTTCTTTCTGGAAAACCAGCGGGATACGATTGCAGAACATATCGCGCAGCACCCCGCCGAAAACGCCGGTGATCACGGCGGCAATGGCTGCGATCAGTGGGGCATGGCCCATATCCAGAGCCACCTGCGCGCCGATGATCGAGAAAACGATCAGCCCAACGGCGTCCAACACCAGGAACAGATGGCGCAGGTGGCGCATCAGGGGAGCCATCCAGGTGGTGATAATTGCCGCTATGGCTATGATAACAATATACTCAGGGTGTTTTACCCAGCTCAGCGGGAAGTGCCCAAGCAGCATATCACGCACCGAGCCCCCGCCAATGGCGGTAGCGGAAGCGATAAAAATCACGCCAAACAAATCCATTTGGCGGCGGCCTGCGGCTAACGCGCCGGTCATGGCTTCTGCGGTTATACCGATGATATAAAGAATGCTCAGTAACATAGGGGATTCACAAGGTCGGAGGGCAAAAGTGTCAACGCCGGAGGGTAACGAGCCTGGTGGCAACGCACCACTGAGTTTTTTTGTTGGTGTCGCTTTCGAATTAGTTTACCTAATGCTAGATAGGTTATTTTTGCTTACTGGTAGTATCTAGTGCTACTTGCGATTTTTATAACGCATTAGAAATTTATCGTTAGTGTCTGTTGATGATTATTTAAGGAACATGAAAGCGAGATGAAAAACACCCCGATATTGGCGGCCACCGTCGCCATAACCTTGCTGTTGAGCGGCTGCGTAGCGCCTGTGCAACAGGCATCACCGTTAAAACCGGCAGCAACGTGTAGCACTGGCGAACCGATGACCCAAACCACGCTCTATTTTGGTTTGAATCGCCCCGCTGGGCCGGTAATTACGGCGGCGGAATGGCAGACCTTTGTCGATCAACAGGTAACCCCACGCTTTAAAGAAGGGTTATCGGTGTTTGATGCCAAAGGGCAATGGCTGGGGAACGATGGCAAGCTGGCGCGGGAAAACAGCAAGGCGTTGATGTTGATCCATAGCCCTGATGCGGCCAGTGAGCAAAATATTGAGGCGCTGCGCACCCGCTATAAGCAACAATTTGCCCAAGACTCGGTGATGCGTGTCGATGCGCCGGTGTGCGTGGCGTTTTAATGAATACCCGGCTCGCCGCAAAAGCTTCAAGCCGGGTTAGCGGTTTTACAGCACCAGCCCGGCAACCGCCGCTGAAAGCAGGCTGACCAGCGTGGAGCCGTAAACCAGTTTCAGGCCGAAGCGGGAAACCACGTTGCCCTGGCGTTCGTTTAGCCCCTTGATGGCCCCGGCAACAATACCGATGGAAGCAAAGTTGGCAAAGGACACCAGGAACACCGAGAGAATCCCCAAACCACGTGGGGACAGCTCTGCCGCGATTTTTTTCAGTTCAATCATCGCCACAAACTCATTGGCGACCAGCTTGGTAGCCATGATGCTGCCAGCGCGCAGCGCATCAGGTGCCGGAATGCCGATTAGCCAGGCTAGCGGGTAGAACACGTAGCCCAGGATCTGCTGGAAACTGATGCCAAAAATGGCGGCAAAAATGGCGTTCACGGCGGCGATCAGGGCGATAAAGCCGATCAGCATGGCGGCAATGATCATCGCAATTTTGAAACCTGCGAGAATATATTCCCCCAACATTTCAAAGAAGCTCTGCTCTTCATGCAGTTTATTCAGCTTGAGTTCCGGTTCGTCGTCCACCTGATAAGGGTTGATGATCGAGAGAATGATAAAGGTGCTGAACATATTGAGGATTAACGCGGCTACTACGTATTGTGCATCGATCATCGCCATATAGGCACCCACGATCGACATCGAAACCGTCGACATCGCGGTGGCTGCCATGGTGTACATCCGGCGTGGGGAGATATCTGCAATGATGCCCTTATAGGCAATAAAGTTTTCCGACTGGCCCAGCACCAGCGTGCTGACGGCGTTGAAGGACTCCAGCTTACCCATGCCGTTCACTTTTGAAAGCAAAGTGCCCACGACGCGGATCACCAACGGCAAGATGCGGAAGTGCTGCAAAATACCGATCAGCGCAGAAATAAAGATAATCGGGCACAACACGCCGAGGAAGATAAAGGCCAGCCCCTGGTTGCTCATGCCACCGAAAACAAAGTCGGAGCCTTGTGCTGCAAAGGCCAGCAGGATGCCAAAGAAATCGGCCACATGCTTGATAACGCCCAGTCCGCTGGCTGAATGCAGGAAGAAGTAGGCCAGTGCGGCTTCAATCACCAGCAACTGAATAATATAACGTGGGCGGATTTTCCTGCGGTCATTACTGACCAATAACGCGAGAACGACAATCACCACCAAGGCTAAAATAAATTGCAAAATTTGCGACATAAACAATCCGAACGGCATACAGGCTAGGAAAGCGCTATTTAGCCACAGCCCTTGGTGCCTTTCATTACCCTGCATGACGATTAGAACAAAATACTTTGGGCGAGAGTTATGCGTTCAGATTATTGCTGGCCATCGGCTGCCAGCAGCGTTTGATCGTGAAATTCCCCCTATAAAAATAGGGGGGTTAAGCGCTATTTCGCCTGGGCCAGCACGTTACCTTCCCAACCCTGTTGGGCGTAGTCGTTAAGATGGGCGATCTTACGCACCGGCTGCCCTTGGCTGAAGTTGATGTCATGCAGCGGAACCCAAACCTGCGAAGCCGCAAAGGCGGACTTGAAGTGATACTCCGCATGGCTCAGATCCGAAATTGCCGTCCAGTAAGTCCCGATGCCTTTGTTCTGGTCCGGGCGCTTGCTGTATTTGGCATACATGTCGGTGACCTTTTGTTCGCTTGGCTCTGCCGGTGAGCCGATCGGATAAGCCACGTTATTAAGCACCGATAAGATAAAGCCCTGTGCCTGGTTTTTATTGTCCGGCTGCGGCAGATTTTTCAAATCATAGCTGGCGCGCACCAGGCGCTCATCCGCTTCCAAGCCACCAGGGATCTCGCTGCGCTTGGCATTCTGATACTTGGCCAGATTCTGGAGTTGTTTATCGTAAGAAGGGGGATTGGTCATCACCCGATAATTTTTGTCGTGATAGATATTCACTTTACCGTTATCGATCTCAATGATGGCCGAATCACCGCTAACGTCCTCGATCGCGATGTGTTTGGTGTCTGAAGCGTAATCGATAGGCATATGGGCGGCGGCCAGGCGTACGTCGCTACGGATGGCTTTAACCGCTTCATCAACGGTGGCGTAGTTATCCAGGATGTAGCTCAACCAGGCGCGGCTTTCGATCACCGGCTTGTCCTGATTGTCCTGCTGCACCTGGCTACCGTTCATATAAAACAGCGTATGGCCCGCTAGCCCCTTTTCATTCATACCGTCCATTGGGAATACGCCATCGGCGTATACCACGACGCTGCCGTAGTGGGTTTGCCATTGGGCGGCGTTCTTCGCATCCCCGCCGTTATGCGCAATACCGCGCGGTGTGATCACCAGTGAGGGATCTACCGGCCCGAAGAAATCCAGATTGCGTGCGCTGACCATATAGCCCGGGTACATATTCATAAAGGCACGGGTGCAGGCTTGCGCCCCGGTTGCCAGGCTGGCGCTGAGTGCGGCACCCACCAGTAGGGCTGATACGCTGTGTGTGAACTTTTTCATGGTTATTTTCCTTACCTGAATGAGGTGAACAAAATAATGGTAAGCCCGCGAACTAATATCGTAGAGTGGATAAACGGGGGGAAATCCCCCGCAATTTTGTGGAGGAGAGATGGGGAAGATAGGTTTTTCGTTGGCGCAGATTGAAGCTTTCGCCAGTGTTTGCGAGACCGGCAATCTTACCCAGGCCGCCAAGCGGTTGGGGAAGGATCGCACCACTGTCAGTGAACTGATCGAAAATCTGGAATTGGATCTAGGCTATTCACTGTGCGATCGCCGTACCCGCCCATTGCAATTGACCGAGGCGGGCCAGCGCCTTTACCGGCAAGCTCGGCTGTTTTTGCAGGAGGCAGAGGCCCTTAGCCTGCTGGCTCAGCATATTCCGCAGCAGGTGCGGCAGAAACTGACGCTGTGCTATGACCCGTTTACTCCGCGCGCTTTTTTAACGGAACTGGCGATGTTTCTGGGTCAGCGCGGTATTCAGCTTGATTTGCTGATGATGGAGCGTGGTGAGGGTGAGCAGGCGTTGGCAGACGATGTGGCGGATATTGGCGTTTATCAGGCGATAAACCGTTCGATTGGCGAAAAGTTTAAGTGGCGAGCCTTGGGGGCCATTGAGTTGGCCGTCTACGCTCGCGAGGGATTTTTCCCCGTAGGCAGCCCGGTCACCTTACTGTCGCTGGCATCCAGCACCCAACTTATTCCCTTTTATGATCTGCCCGAGCCGATGGCGAAGCGCCTGCAAATCGCCGATCGCATCCAGGTCGTCAATGAACCGGCTTTGCTGCAAACGTTGTTAACCGCCGGGCTGGGATGGGCCTTCCTGCCAACTCATCTAAAAATGCAGCATTTGCCACAGGTTGAGCGGCTCGATACGGAATTGGGAAAACAGGGATTGATGCACCCGATGGTGGCACTGTGGAAGCCAGGGGCCAATAGTGAATTGCTGAGCCTGATCGAAAGCATGCAGCAGATCTTTGATGGTTCAGTGCTCGCTTGAGGAGAGAGTCGCCCCCTCATTCGAAGGGGCGAATTTCAACGGTTTACTGCTCGTCTTTCTGCTCTTCAGCCTCGACCTTACGGTACCAGCGTGGGTGATGCTTCTTCGCCCAGCGGCGGCTGACCTTGCCTTCAATCATGCCTTTGATCGAGCCTTTCACCCAGAATGCCATATACATATGGATCAGAATGGCGTGGATCAGCACGATCGCCGACGCGGCGTGGATCAACAGTGCATAGCGGATCACCGGGATCGGGAAGTTGTGGGCGAAATAAGGGCGCCAAATGATAATACCGGTGATCAACAGCACGAAAATCATGCTCATGATGCTCCAGAACATCATCTTCTGGCCGGCATTATATTTGCCGACGTCAGCGACCTTATGCTCATTACCCTTCAGCACTTCCACGATGCCTTTGACCCACGGCAAGTCCTCTTTCTCGGGGATGTTATGCTTCACAAAGCGGAAGAACATAAACATCAGCGCGATAAAGATCAGCACGCCAAAGAAGGGATGCAGGATGCGGCCCATCTGCGGCGTACCAAAGGTTTCGGTCAGCCATTGCAGCGTGGGGAAGAACAGCGCAATGCCGGACAGCGACACCAGGAAGAAGCAGATGACTACCGTCCAGTGACAGGCCCGGTCGATAAACTTGGTGCGAACGATCATTTTACTTTTGCTCATGATGGTCCTCCTCGTCTTCATCATCCACTTCCTTGTTCGGGCCAATGCCGATGTAGTGGTAAATCAAACCGGCAAAGGTGGCGATGAAGCCCGCCACGGATAAGGGTTTGAGCACGCTTTTCCACAACCCGATCGACAGATCGATATGCGGGTCTTTTGGCAGATTGTGGTACAGCTCGGGGTTATCGGCATGGTGCAATACGTACATCACGTGGGTGCCGCCAACGCCTTGCGGGTTATACACGCCCGCATGTTCAAAGTCGCGTTTCTTCAGCTTTTCGACCCTCTCCTGTGCCACGTCCAGCATTTCTGCCTTGGTGCCAAAGTGGATTGCGCCCGTTGGGCACGTCTTCACACAGGCCGGTTCCTGGCCCACGCTGACGCGGTCAACGCACAGGGTACATTTGTACGCCCGGTTGTCTTGCGGGTTCAGCCGTGGAATGTTGAACGGGCAGCCGCTGATGCAGTAACCACAACCGATGCAGTGCTCGGACTGAAAATCCACGATGCCGTTGGCATATTGGATAATCGCCCCGGCAGACGGGCAGGCCTTCAGGCAACCCGGATCTGCGCAGTGCATGCAGCCATCCTTGCGGATTAGCCATTCCAGCTTGCCGTTCTGCTCTACTTCCGAGAAACGCATCAGCGTCCAGGATTTGGCACTCAGATCGGCGGGGTTGTCATAAACCCCGACGCAGTGGCCCACTTCATCGCGAATGTCGTTCCATTCGGAACAGGCCACCTGACAGGCCTTGCAACCGATGCAGGTGGAAACGTCAATCAGCTTGGCGACCTCGACCTTGTAATCACGCGCTTGCGGAGGCGGCGTCAGGGTGTTGGTGGCCGAACGTTTGATAATGTCTTGGGATTGCATGGACATAAATTCGGCTCCTTACACCTTTTCCACGTTAACCAGAAACGCCTTGTATTCCGGCGTTTGCGAGTTGGCATCGC
>Ga0302347_1000534_pt1 | contig 58867 bp, 46 predicted proteins | sample PhyWR1_FD_202178 | JGI IMG/M metagenome (GOLD analysis project Ga0302347, IMG submission 202178) | Leaf surface microbial communities from wheat plants in UC Gill Tract Community Farm, Albany, California, United States - DLSL W.R1 (v2)... | ecosystem: Host-associated > Plants > Phyllosphere >... | reverse complement strand
ACCGAGGTGTTCATATCGCGAGCAAGCCCGCTCCCACAGGGGGGTGGATGGTTTTATTTTTTAGCGACGATCACGGCGCGCATTGGCGCGGGCAGGCCTTCGATGGTTTTGCTGTGGTCGTTCGGGTCCAGGTAGTCGCTCAGCGACTGGTATTTCATCCATTCAGTCGCACGTTGTTCTTCAACGGTGGTGATGCTTACGTCGACGCAACGCACGTCACTGAAACCGGCACGGCGCAGCCAGCGTTCCAGGGCGGGGATCGAGGGCAGGAACCACACGTTGCGCATCTGCGCGTAGCGGTCTTCGGGCACCAGCACCTGGTTCACATCGCCTTCAATCACCAGGGTTTCCAGCACCAGTTCGCCCCCTTTGACCAGGCAGTCTTTCAACGCCAGCAAATGCTCGATGGGGGAGCGGCGGTGGTAGAACACGCCCATGGAAAACACCGTGTCGAAGCCTTCCAGGTTGGGCGGCAGGTCTTCGAACGGGAAGGGTAGGTGCCAGGCAGCCTCTTGCTGCAAAAAGCGTTGAACGGCCTGGAACTGGCAGAAGAACAGCCAGTTAGGGTCGACGCCGATCACGCTGTGGGCACCTGCGCCGAGCATACGCCACATGTAATAACCATTGCCGCAGCCGACATCAAGGATGCGCTTGCCCTTAAGGTCGATGTGCGGCGCCACGCGTGACCATTTCCAGTCTGAATGCCACTCGGTGTCGACATGCACGCCGAACAAGTCAAACGGGCCTTTGCGCCAAGGTGACAGGCCGAGCAGCGCCTGGCGCATTTGCGCGCGGGTGGCGTCGTCGCAGTCGGTGTCCAGGGTCAGGCCATTGAGCAGGTCGATCTCGGTCGGCAGCACGTTGGGCAAGGCGTCCAGCGCACTTTGCCAGCGTTCCAGGTCGCCGTGACCTTTCTCCATTTTGACGTCGAGCTGCGCTTGCAGAGTGTTGGCCCATTCAGCCAAGGGCGTCCCGGCCAAACGGCGGGCGAGGGGGGAAAGATCAATCATGGCAAGGCAATCAACGAGGCAAAGTTAAGACACTGGAACCACGGCACGACTTTCGAGAACCCGGCCGCCAGCAGGCGTTCGCGGTGTTCTTCGAGGCTGTCGGGCTTCATGACGTTTTCGATGGCGCTGCGCTTTTGCGCAATTTCAAGGTCGCTGTAACCGTTGGCCCGCTTGAAGGCGATGTGCAGATCGGTCAGCAGCGCATGCTCTTCGGGATCACTGAAGCGCAGCTTCTCGGAGAGGATCATCGCGCCACCCGGCAGCAACGACTGGCGAATCCGGCTGAGCAAGGCCAGGCGCTGGTCAGGGGCGATAAATTGCAGGGTGAAGTTCAGCGCCACTACCGAGGCAGGCTGAAATTCCAGGGCCAGAATGTCGCCTTCGATCACCTCGACCGGCAGCAACTCCTGAAACATCGAGTTCTGGGCGTTGAGGTATTCACGGCAGCGCTCGACCATGGCGGTGGAGTTGTCCACGGCAATGACTTTGCAGCCATCGGTGCGCACATGGCGGCGCAAAGCCTGGGTCACCGCGCCCAAGGAACTGCCCAAGTCGTACAGCACGCTGTCGGGCTGGGCGAATTGAGCCGCGAGCACGCCCAGGTTTTCGACAATCGTCGGGTAACCCGGCACTGAGCGCTTGATCATGTCCGGGAACACCCGCACCACGTCTTCGTTAAAGGCGAAGTCCGGGACCTGGGCCAGGGGCTGGGCGAAAATACGGTCAGGTTCTTTGCTCACGACTTCTTTGCTCACGACAGTTCCGGCGCTGGATAGTTAAAACGGGGGCGCATTTTAGCCAAGTTGGCGCCGGGATGCGCGGTCTGTCTGATAAGCCGTGCAGGCTCAGTTAACGCTGATGGGGCAATCGAAGGTTTGCGCCGGTTCTGCTTCGGGCTCCCAGGGTTGCTGAGAGGTCAGGCGCAGGCGACCGGTGCCCGCAGCAAAGGCCTCAAAGCGCCAGGTCGAATGCCCGCCACTGCCGAGCAGTTGGCCGTCATCGCTGCTGTTGTAGACCTCCGGGCCAAGGCTGCGCAGCACGCCGCCCGCCGAGTCCTGGATGGCCCAGCGGTAGCCGGTGGTGGGGTTGCTGGGCAGCGACAGCATGAGGTTTTGGCCCACATGCAGTTGAATCGGGCAGTCGCTTTGTTCTTCAACAGTAACGTTTTGCGCAGGCGGGTGCGCACAGGCGGCCAGCAAACCGAGGCTGAGCAGCGGGACTAATCGTGCGAGGGACATTGCAGGCTCCGGTCGGACAAAGACAAGTGCGCAGCATACCCCATGATGGCGGCTGCGCCATTTGTCGTCGGCCACAAGCCGCAAGGTCAGAAGCTGGCGTGGGGTGGGCTGATGGTGAAATCACCGCACATCTCAAGGGCTTCGCCTTTATGGTCCGTGCCTTCAAAGGTGAACAGGCGGGCGCTGTAGCAACTCTCGATCACGCTGAGGTGCAAGGTGCCGACATTGGCCTGGTTCAAGTGGTACATCTCGCGCCCATCAACTTCAACGTATTCGATGTAGGACATCCCCTGCACAGGGCCAGGTTCGCCCTGTTTAAACAGGTAAATACCCGACTGGATATTGATGTCCAGAGTCAGGGCAATGGCGCGATAAGCCTTGGAGCCAAACTCGTCGAACTCTGCGGTCACGATGATTTTTTTGTGGCTGCTGGCGAAGGTCATTTCTTGCGCCGTAAACGACGGCCTGTCGAGCAATTCGGCCTTGAGTTCACCGCGAGTTCTGGGGTTGAAAGCGCTTGGGCCCGTAACGTTGCGCCAAAGGGCATCCGGATTTTGGTACGCAGGATGGTGAAGTGGCATAGCTGTACCCAACGTTAATACCTGTCGGCTGAGACGCTATTAACGTTGGGAAATACAGATGTGTCTACTGTCACAAATAACAGGTTGTTTAGTTATACAGGTTTGGCCAGTGGCCAAACCTGTTTATACGAGCCCCTCTGGCGCAAGGGTTTGCGCCTTTTTGACTCAGAGGGCAGTACACGTGGCGTTTAAAACAGCACTTTGGCCACGTCGGTGAAGCGCTTGGCGAAGTGCACGGTCATGCCTTCTTTCAAGTAGTCCGGCAGTTCCTCGTACTTGCCCCGATTCGCCTCGGGCAAGATTAACTCGTGGATTTTCTGCCGACGGGCCGCAATGACCTTTTCCCGCACCCCGCCAATCGGCAGGACATAGCCGGTGAGGGTCAGTTCGCCGGTCATGGCGATGCCTTTTTTCGGCGCCTGATTGCGCGCCAGAGACAGCAAGGCGCTGGCCATGGTGACCCCGGCACTTGGGCCGTCTTTAGGCGTGGCGCCTTCAGGCACGTGTAAGTGCACAAAGGCCTCGTCAAAGAAACGCGGGTCGCCGCCAAACTGCTTCAGGTGGGAACTGATGTAGCTGTAGGCGATTTCAGCAGACTCTTTCATCACCTCGCCCAATTGCCCCGTCAGCTTAAAGCCGCGGTTGAGCGTGTGAATGCGTGTGGCCTCAATGGGTAAGGTCGCGCCGCCCATGCTGGTCCAGGCCAGGCCAGTGATCACGCCGACGCCACTGATGACCTGTTCGTTGCGGAACACTGCGGTGCCCAGCGAGGCTTCGAGGTCTTTAGGGCCGATCTTGATCACCGCGTCCGGGTTGTCGAGCAACTTGACCACGGCCTTACGCACCAGCTTGCCCAGTTGTTTTTCCAACTGGCGCACACCGGCTTCACGGGCATAACCATCAATGAGCAAGCGCAGTGCACTGTCAGTGATGCTCAGGCGTGCTTTATCGACACCGGCTTTTTCCAGCTGTTTAGGCCACAGGTGACGCTTGGCAATCGCGACTTTCTCTTCGGTGATGTAGCCCGAAAGGCGGATTACTTCCATGCGGTCGAGCAGAGGGCCGGGGATCGAGTCCAACGTGTTGGCGGTGCACACAAACAGCACTTTCGACAGGTCCAGGCGCAAGTCCAGGTAATGGTCCAGGAAGTCGACGTTTTGCTCAGGGTCGAGGGTCTCCAGCAGCGCTGACGCCGGGTCGCCCTGGAAGCTTTGGCCCATCTTGTCGATCTCGTCGAGCATGATCACCGGGTTCATCACTTCAACGTCTTTAAGCGCCTGCACCAGCTTGCCCGGCTGGGCACCGATGTAGGTTCGACGATGGCCCTTGATCTCGGCTTCGTCGCGCATGCCGCCGACGCTGAAGCGATAGAACGGACGGCCCAGCGATTCGGCAATCGACTTGCCGACACTGGTTTTACCCACGCCCGGCGGGCCGACCAGCAACACGATCGAGCCACTGACCGAGCCTTTGTAAGCGCCCACGGCGAGGAACTCGAGGATGCGGTCTTTGATGTCATCCAGCCCGGCGTGGTGGGCATCGAGCACCTTGCGCGCGTGCTTGAGGTCCAGTTTGTCCTTGCCAAACACGCCCCACGGCACTGAGCTGGCCCAATCCAGGTAATTACGGGTTACCGCGTACTCGGGCGAGCCAGTCTCAAGAATCGATAGCTTGTTGATTTCTTCGTCTATGCGCTTGCGGGCCTGGGCGGGCAGGGTCTTGCCTTCAAGGCGTTGCTTGAATTGCTCGATGTCGGCACTGCGATCATCTTTGGTCAGCCCCAGCTCCTGCTGAATGACCTTGAGCTGCTCTTTAAGGAAAAATTCACGCTGATGTTCGCCGATCTTGAGATTAACTTCGGCGGAAATTTCATTTTGCAGGCGGGCGACTTCGACTTCCTTGCGCAGCATCGGCAAGACTTTTTCCATGCGCTTGAGGACGGGCACGCAATCGAGCACTTCTTGCAGCTCGTTGCCTGTGGCCGAGGTCAAGGCGGCGGCAAAGTCGGTGAGGGGCGAAGGGTCGTTAGGGCTGAAGCGGTTGAGGTAGTTTTTCAGCTCTTCGCTGTACAGCGGGTTAAGCGGCAGCAACTCTTTGATCGCGTTGATCAGCGCCATGCCGTAAGCCCGGACTTCGTCGGTGGGCTGATTGGCTTCCTGCGGGTATTCGACTTCCACCAGGTACGGCGGGCGGTGGTGTTTGAGCCACATGCTGATGCGCACACGGCTCAGGCCTTGTGCCACAAATTGCAATTTGCCGTTTTCGCGACTGGCGTGGTGCACTTTCACCAGCGTGCCGTACTCGGGCAGGCTGGTGGTATCAAAATGGCGCGGGTCATCAGTGGGCGTGTCGACAAAAAACAACGCCAGCGAGTGATGAGGCGACTTGCTGACCAGGTCGAGGGTTTCGGCCCAGGGTTCTTCATTGACGATGACCGGCAGCACTTGTGCCGGGAAGAACGGCCGATTGTGAATCGGGATGATGTACACCTTGTCCGGCAGGTTCTGACCCGGCAGGGCCAGCTCGGTCCCGCCCTTGTGAGCGGTTGATTCAGCTTCGTTGTGTTCTATATCAGCGTGCTCGACGGTGTTCTCTTTAAAATTTTGCTGGTCGCTCATGGGGCACCTGCGCAATGGGGTATGTGCTTTAGATGGGGCACGGAGCCAGAGGTTTCAATGGTGAAGTTTTGTTCACCGCATAAATCAGCCAACACCCAACCATAGGCCAAGGCGCCGTTTCTTTCCGTGCGCGTGTTGCGTTGTTGCGTGCCAGTAAAAAAGCTAAGCCTTTGTCGCCAACAACTTGACGGTAGACGGCCCGTATTTATTAGGTGATCTTCTTATTTGTGACGACGAGGCTGGAAAATTATCAAAGCTGGGCTAAAAGTCAGTTATTTGACTTTTAAGTTGGCGAGAGAGTGCCCGCATGCCTCAGGGATTCGTTACACAGGCAGAACATCGTCAATGGATTGAGGCCCGCCGATGAAATTGCGCAATAGCTTTCAGGCTCATATCAGCTTCGTGCTCGCGCTGCTGTTGCTGGTCGTGATCGGTGCCGTGTATTTCGCGGTAAAGGCGGCGACCGTCACGGCGGCCAGCGATCAAGCTGAAAATCAGTTAAAAAACGGCACCCGGGTGTTCGAACGGTTTGTCGATTTTCGTGCGCGGCGTATTCAGTACGGCCTTAACTGGCTGACCAATGACCCGGATTTTCGTGAAGCCGTCATCGATGGTCGCCCGCAAGAAATTGAACACGCCCTGGAAACCTTCGAGGCCAGCCTGCGCGACAGTGATCTGTTCGTGCTCGACCTGCAGGGCAAGATCATCATCAGTACCCTGGCGAGCCTGCCGCCAGGCCAGACTTTTCCGTATGCCCAAGCCTTGAGCCAGGCGCGGCGCGAATCTCAGACAAAATTGATCGGGCTGCTCGACGAGCGACCCTACATGATGGTGCAAGGCGTGGTGCTGGCGCCTTTGCCCGTGATGCGGGTGGTGTCGGCGATGCCGATGGATGAAGTATTTGCTCAAGAGTTACGCACCTTGAGCAACCTTGAGGTGTCATTTCTGGGGGTGAAAGACGGGCGTTCCGGGCCGTTGGCCAGTACCCAGCCAGAGGCCATGGAAGAGAGCCTTGTGCGGTTTTTGCGCGACAACCCGCCCGGCCCTTTGACGCACTTCAGTGAGTTCGCCGGTAAGCGTTTTTTGGGGCAGTTGCTGCAAATGGCCAACTCGGGCGACCCCGCCAACGGCCAGGTCATGGCCTTGCTGCAAAGCCCGCTGGACCAGACACTGCAGGCGTTCACCTCGCTGGATCGCAAGTTTTTGTGGATCTCCCTCGCGGCCTTGCTGGCCTCATTGCTGGGCGCCTTGTGGCTGGCGCGAGAAGTGTCGCGCCCGGTCAGCCTGCTGGCCGCAGCGGCGCAGCGTATCGGGCGGGGTGACTACTCAACGCCGGTGGTGCTTAAACGCCGCGATGAACTGGGTTTTCTGGCCCGGGCATTCAATGCCATGCAAAACGGGATTGCCGTGCGTGAACAGCAATTGGCGCACAACGCATTGCATGATCCATTGACCGGGCTGCCCAACCGGGCGTTGGTCATGGAGCGTCTGGGCAGCGCCATTACCGCCCGGCGTAGCGTGGTGTTGATTTATCTGGGGATTGAAAATTATCGCTTGATCAGCGAAAGCTCTGGCCCGCAAGGGCTGGAGTTGATCATGCTCAAAACTACCCATGTGCTGATCGAGGCACTGCCTGAAAGCAGCACGGCCGCGCGCATCACCGGCAACGAATTCTTGTTGCTGCTGGAAAACACTCAGGTCGATGCCGGGGTGGCGATGGCAGATCATTTGTATGGGGTGTTGAGCCAACCTTTGAATATCGACGGGCATGATGTGCAACTGGATGTTCGCATGGGCATCTCGGTGTATCCAACCCATGGCCAAACCGCCGAAGAACTGATGGCTCGCGCCGCCATTGCGCGCAGTGACGCAGCGGCCTTGACCGGCTATTTGCAGGTCTATCAACAGGACCGCGACCTCGCGCATCAACGGCAAATTCAGTTGATTCGGGACTTGCGCCATGCCGCCAGTGACGGCGAACTGTTTATTCAGTACCAGCCCAAACTCGACCTGCGCAGCGGGCATGTGAGCCAGGCCGAAGCTTTGCTGCGTTGGCAGCATCCGGTGTTTGGCGTGGTCTCACCGGCAGAGTTCATCCCGCTGGCAGAACGCTCCGGGAGCATGAAACTGCTGACCGACTGGGTGATTGAAGCGAGCATTCGGCAACTGGCCGAGTGGAACCGCCGCGGGCTGCACCTGCAACTGTCGATCAACATCTCGGCTGACGATTTGCGCGGTGATTGCCTGGCCCCGCAAGTGCAGGCCTTGCTGGCGCAGTATCAGGTGGCAGCGCAGCAACTGACTTTCGAGATCACCGAAAGCGCGGTGATGCACGACCCCGAGCATTCGCTGGCGGTGCTCAGAGGGCTACGCGATTGCGGGATCAGTTTGTCAGTGGACGACTTTGGCACGGGCTATTCCTCGCTTGCCCACCTCAAGCGGTTGCCGGTACAGGAACTGAAAATTGACCAGTCCTTTGTGCGTAACCTGGACGAAGCCAGTGAAGATGCGGTGATCGTGCGCTCGACCATTGAAATGAGCCATAACCTGGGGCTAAAAGTGGTGGCCGAAGGCGTTGAATACCCTCACAGCCTGGATTTGCTCAAGCGCTGGCAGTGCGACACGGCGCAAGGCTACCTGATCAGCCGACCGCTGGACGCTGCGGCGTTTGAAAGCTGGTTGAATGAGTTGCGGGCTACGGCGTAACGCTTCTTTGAAAGATCAAAAGATCGCGAGGCGAGCTCGCTCCTACAATGGACATAAAAAAGGCGGCTATCTCTCGATAGCCGCCTTTTTCATACCTGGCTGTAAAGCTTATTTAGCCAGTTTGAACGCCATGATGTAGTCACCCTTTTGGGTGCCCAGACCACCATGACCACCGGCCATGACGAGCACGTATTGGGTGCCGTCCTTGCCTGCGTAGGTCATTGGCGTGGCTTGACCGCCTGCTGGCAGGCGACCTTCCCACAGGACCTTACCGTTGTTCACGTCGTAAGCACGCAGGTATTGGTCCAGGGTGCCGCTCAGGAAAGCAACGCCACCGGCCGTGGTCACGGTCCCGCCCAGGCTTGGAACGCCCATTGGCAGCGGGATCGGTACCGGCGAGCTGTCACGCACGGTGCCGTTCTTGTGTTTCCAGATCACGTTGTTGTTGGTCAGGTCGACCGCTGCAACGTAACCCCACGACGGCGCCTGGCAAGGCAGGCCAACCGGCGACAACAGCGGCTCAAGGATCACACCGTACGGAGCGCCCTTGTTCGGTTGCACGCCCGAGGTTTCGCCTTTGCGTGGGCCCATGGCTGCTACGTCAGCCTGGGGTACCAGCTTGGAGGTGAACGCCATGTAGCTCGGGTTCAGGAACGCGATCTGACGCACCGGGTCGACCGAAATGCCGCCCCAGTCAAACACGCCGAAGTTGCCCGGGTAAACGATCGAACCTTGCAGCGAAGGCGGGGTGTACATGCCGTCGTAACGCAGGGATTTGAAGTTGATCCGGCAGAGCATTTGGTCAAACGGGGTCACGCCCCACATGTCACGCTCGGTCAGTTGCGGCGGGATCATGTTCAGGTCCGAACGCGGTTGGGTCGGCGCGGTGTGGTCACCTGCGACAGCACCGCCCGGCGCCGGGATTTCGCGGATCGGCACGATGTCTTCGCCATTACGACGGTCAACAACGTAGATGCTGCCTTGCTTGGTCGACGCCAGCAGCGCCGGTTTCACGCCGTCAGCAGTCTTCAGGTCCATAAGGGTCGGTTGACCGCCCACGTCCATGTCCCACAGGTCATGGTGAGTGAACTGACGGTACCAGCGAACCTTACCGGTGGTGATGTCCAGCGCCGTCACGCCAGCGCTGTAGCGCTCGGAGTCTTCGGTACGGTCGCCACCATATTGGTCAGGCATCTGGTTGCCCATCGGCAGGTAGAGCATGCCGAGGTTTTCATCGACCGCGAACATCGACCACATGTTAGGCGAGTTGCGGGTGTAGGTTTGGCCTTCAGCAATCGGCGTGGTGTCGTCCGGGTTGCCGCTGTCCCAGTTCCAGACCAGCTTGCCGGTACGTACGTCGTACGCACGGATCACGCCGGATGGCTCGTCAGTGGAGACGTTGTCGGTCACGTGGCCGCCAATCACTACCAGGTCTTTGGTGACCGCAGGTGGCGATGTGGAGTAGTAACCACCGGGTGCAAAGCTGCCGATGTTGTGGCGCAGGTCAACCGAGCCGTGGTCACCGAAGTCTTCGCAGACTTTACCAGTGTCGGCATTGAGGGCGATCAGGCGGGTGTCGGCGGTTGGCAGGAACAGACGACGCGGGCAAGAGTTGCTCGACGTGGCAGCAGCCGGCTCGGCAGCGCTTTGTTCAGTGCTGGCTTTGGCGTAGGCATTTTCGTCGTGATAGCTCACGCCACGGCACGTCATGTGTGCCCAGCCTTTGAAGTTGGCAGCATTTTGCGTGCTGATCTTCGGATCGTAGCGCCAGATTTCCTTGCCGCTGTCCGGATCAAGCGCAATCACCTGGCTGTGCGGCGTGCACACATAGAGCATGCCGTTGACTTTCAGCGGGGTGTTTTCAGCGGTGGTTTCACCCGGGTCATTCGGCCCTGGCATGTCGCCAGTACGCATGGTCCAGGCAGGCACCAGGCTGTGGGCGTTTTGCGGGGTGATTTGTTTCAGTGGCGAGTAACGATCGCCATAGCCGCTACGGCCATAGGACTGCCAGTCACCTTCAGGCATGTCGGGTGCGGTGTTGGCCATGCCCGGAACGGCGTCACGACCCAGCTCGCCCTTGATCTCGCCAGGGTTGGTGAACTGGCTTGCCAGTGCAGCCACACCTGCCAGGACCACGGCGATGCTCAGCGCGCCGGTTGCAACCGGTGCCGACTGGCCGCGCAACAGCGGGCGACGCAACCATGGCAGCAGCAGAACGATACCGATGGCGAACCACAGGGCCAGACGCGGCACCAGTTGCCACCAGTCCAGGCCGACTTCGACCAGCGCCCATACGGTGCTGGCGAACAACACCAGTGCGTACAACGCCAGCGCCGCACGGCGCCCGGCGATCAGCAGGGCGCCCGACAGCCCGAAGCCGATACCGGCCAGCAGGTAGTACGTCGATCCGCCGAGTGTCACCAGCTTGATACCCCCGACCAACATGGCCAGGCCCATTAACACCAGCAGGATACCGAGCAATGTCGGCAGCAAGCGGCTTCTACTCAAAGCACCATCAGTGCTCATAGTGAGGTTCTCCGTTGTAAATAGGATTTAGCGGCAAGTTTCAAGCGGCAAGCTTCAAGCGTTTAGCTATCAACTTGCGGCTTGTCGCTCGCTTGTCAGAACGAACTTTGAATTTTCAAACCGCCGATCAGGGCGTTATCCACGGTGTAAACACCGCCCGGATGGCGGATGTATTGCAGATTCGGTCGCACCGTCAGCCAGTCGGTAACGTGCACGCCGTAATACAACTCGGCGCTGTACTCAGTGTGCTGAGGTGGCAAGTAGTCCAGGTTGCTGGCGTCGTAAACGCCGCGAGCCTGGTTGGTTGCTTCGGCATTTTTGCGGTAGGCCGGGTTGACGTGAACGCGGGCCATGGCAAAGCCGATGTCGTCTTTGGGGCGTGCATCGAACACGCCTTTGTACACAACGCCCGCCTGGACATAGTTGTCGATGGCGTTGGTTTTTTTGTCGTGCAGGGTGGCGTTGGCAAACACCTTCAAGCCACGGGATTGATCGCTGGCGCGGCTGGTGAGTTGCTGTTGCACGCCCAGCCACAGGCCGTGCTTGCTCGAACTGCTGCGATAGGCTTCGCCGCTCAAGACTGCCGGTTGGCCGTTGGCGTCTTTGTAGACGTCGGTGGCTTTGGCGCTGCTGTAGTAATAACCCGCGCGGTATTCGCCCGGCAGGCCATTAAGTGTCGGTGTCCACACCAGCTCAACTGGCAATACCGCGCCTTGCGTGCCGCTGCCGCTGAGCTTGAAGCCGTTGCCGCGATCCAGGTTGGACGGGTTCTGCTCGTAGGCGCCGACCTGTGCATACAGCTCGGGCGTAAGGTGGTATTTGATCCGCAGCGCCCATTGGCTGACTGGCCAGTTGTACCAGATGCTGCCGGCCCAGTTACCCACCTGCGAGCCGCAGAATGCGAGGTTCTGGAAGTCGCAAGGGAAGCTGTTGAAGTCTTCGCCCTGACCAAAGCGACCGGCCTTGATGTCGAGCTTCTGGTCGAAGAATTTCTGCTGGTACCACATTTGCGTCAGGCGTGTGGTCTGGCCACGGCCCCAGACTTCCTGGGCCGAGGTGAAGCCGCCGACCCGTGGGTCGTTGATGCGGTCATTGCTGATATTGTTGCCATCGCGCTGGGTAATCGTCAGCTGGAATTCAGCGTCGTGCCAGCCCAGGATTTTTTGCAAATCCAGGTGCGTGCCCAGGCCGAACTGATCGCTGTAACGCGCGGTGCGGTCATGGTCGTAGCCGCCGTGCAGGTTGGAGCCGACTTCGCCCACGTAGTCGAGCGAGAAGCTATAGCCTTGCTTTTCCAGTGCGGTACGAGAGCCGTCCCAATCGCCGAACATCCATTTTGAATCGCTGTCGAACGCCGGTGCGGCCTGAACGAAGCTGGCGAAACCCAGGGCAGTAATGCCGCCGATCAGGGTCAGGGCTTTTTGCCCGGCCATAGGGAATAGCGCGCTGTCTTTGCGCAAAGTCAGAAATGTGGACATAGGTCGAGATGAAGGTCTTTTTGGTCGGGCGGTGAAGTGGGTAGCGCTGTCTTTGCAGGCAGGACTCACACTTTCAGAATGTAAGGGCTGGCGTGAAACGTTTCAGCCCTTGATGCGGAAATGATAAAGCGACGAAACGTTTAGAAACAGCACTTTAATTGACATGGATCATTTCGGATTCTGTAACAGTCGCCTGCGACCGTTCGTCTCAGGGACTTTTTGCCTCACGTTCGACGGTGTTTGCGGGAAATGAGGTAAGGAAGGGTCTAGAAAAAAAACTGTAGGAGCGAGCTTGTCTCGCGATCTTTTGCTTTTAAAGATCAAAAGATCGCGAGGCAAGCTCGCTCCTACAGCGGCAGGGTTATGACTTAGAACGTTGTGCGCAGGCCTACTTCAACACTGCGGCCCGGTGCCGGGGCGATATCACGCAGGATCGAGCTGGCATAACGCACGGTCTGGTCGGTCAGGTTGTCGCCTTTGACGAAGGCCAACCACTGGCTGCCGCCCACCGTAAAGTTGTAACCGGCGCTGGCGCCCAGGGTGGTGTAGCCATTGGTGCCCGACTCGTTGTCCGGTACGCGGCCCTGGTTGCTGGCGTGTTCAACATCGACCCGTGCCTGCCAGCGATTGAGTTCCCACAGCAAACCGCTGCTCAGGCGTAACGGCGCAATACGGGGCAACGCTTCGCCGGTGTCGAGGTTGGTGGCGCGGGTGTAATCGCCCGACAGTTCCAGTGCAAATTTGCCGTAGGCGCTTTCGCCAAGCTTCCAGTGATCCTTGGCCTCAAACCCTACGAAACGTGCACGTACGCCGGAGTAGGTGTATTCCGGAATACCGCTGGCGTCTGGCTCGCCTTCGTCGTTCAGGGTGCGGCCCGTGCCGAGCAGGCCGATGTAGTTGGAGAAGTGGCTGTAGAACACGCCAACGCTGCCGTTGTGGGTGCCATTGTCAAAGCGCAGGGCCAGGTCGCTGGACACGGCTTTTTCTTTTGACAGGTTAGGGTTACCTAGTTCGTAAGTGCCGGTGGCAACGTGGGCGCCGTTGGCATACAGCTCGTAGAAAGTCGGCGCGCGCTCGGTGTAGCCCAGCGTTGCGGCCAGCGACCAGATCGGTGTCAGGGTGAACACCGCGCCTGAAGACAGGCTGCCCGCGGTGAAGCGCTTGGAGTTGTCGGCTGCTTCGAAGCGCTCATTGCCCTTGGCATTCGGGTCAACCACGGTGTGTTCCAGGCGCCCGCCGAGGCTGAATTTGAGTCGCTCGGTGGCTTGCAGCTCTTCAAGAATAAACAGCGCGCCGGTGGTGGTGTCGGTCTGCGGTACGAAAGCCTCTTCGCCGAGGGCCGAGAATTCGTTGCGGTTGACCTGCGCGCCAATCACCCCGTTCAGCGGGCCGATCGGCACATGACGCGCTTCAACACGCGCTTCGTAGCCTTTGTTCTTGAAGGTGGTGCCGACTTCGCCGCCTTCGATTTCACGGTGTTCGTAATCGGTGTAGCCGGCGTTCAGTTTGAGCGAGCTGAACGGGCCTTGCAGGTTGCGGATCTCCGAGGCGAAGGCGTAGTGATCCTGCTTCATGCGGATGCGCACGTCGTCTTCGGCAGGGGAACCGTAATTGGAGTCGTAGTTGCTGTAAGAGATGCCCGCGTAGCCGTCATCCCATGTGTAGGAACCGCCAACCGCGCCGCCGTCCTGTCGGCCACTGCTATTGCTCAGGCGGCCTTTCTTTTGATCGCTGTCATCTTCGCCTTCCGGGGCGTGGCGATCGCGGGCGTAACCGGGGATTTTCAGGTCATTGAACTGGCGTGCGTTGGCGTCCAAATGCAGGGCAAACGTGCCGTTACCGGCTTCCAGCTTGCCTGCGCTGCTGCGCGTGGTGTCGGCGCCGCCATAACGCAATTCGCCTGCACCCTGAATGCCGTTGATGGCTTCAGTGGGGATGCGGTTGTCGAAGGTGTTGACCACGCCACCGATGGCGTTGCCGCCGTAGAGCAGGGCGGCCGGGCCACGGACGATTTCAATGCGCTCAACGTTGACCGGGTCCAGTGGCACGGCGTGGTCGTAGGACAGCGACGAGGCGTCCAGTGCGCCCACGCCATTGCGCAAAATGCGAATGCGGTCGCCGTCCAGGCCGCGAATGATCGGTCGGCTGGCGCCCGGTCCGAAGTAAGACGACGACACACCCGGTTGCTTGTTGAGGGTTTCACCCAGGCTACCTTGTTGCTGCAGCGTCAGGTCATCACCTTCTAGCACTGTGGTGGGAGAAGCCAATTGGCTGCTGCCCAGCGGGTTACCAGTGATGACTTGGGGTTGCAGCTCCAGTGCATAGGCGGGGGAGGCGATAAGCAGGGCCGTGGCGAGCGGCGTCAAACGCAGACGGCGCAGTGAGCGTGGCAAAGCAGGGGAGGACATTGCAGATTCCTTGGCAAGGGTGATGAAACGCGTGGCGCTGAGCGCTCTGGGTAACGACTGTATCGTTACAATATAACATCGCATTTGGTCGCGCCAAGCGGAACTTTTTCTGCAAGGGCGCAGGCCCGGCTAAACTCACCGTGTTCCAAATGACAGGCCCCTGAGCTAAGGTGCGCGGCTTTCCTACTTCTGCTTAAAAAGGCTCGGCATGACTGAACCCAACAACAACCCCCTGCACGGCGTCACGCTGGAACAGATCCTGATTGCGCTGGTGGCGCATTACGAGTGGGAAGGGCTGGCCGAGCGCATTGATATTCGCTGCTTCAAAAGCGATCCGAGCATCAAGTCGAGCCTGACGTTTTTGCGTAAAACGCCGTGGGCCCGTGAGAAGGTCGAGAAGCTCTACGTGAAATACGCCCGCACCAAGCGCGAGCTCTGATCGGCGTATGCGTGCAGCGCACACTCACCGCTGGTTAGCATTAATGGCCATTCTGGGCTGGAGCGGGTTGGCGATTCAGCTCGACCTGGTGCTGATTGCCCGCTGGACATCCGGCGCTAGCCTGCTGGGCGGGCTGGTCAATTACTTCAGCTTTTTCACGGTGCTGACCAATACCCTGACCGCCACTGTGCTGACTTACGCTGCTCTTACGCAGGACTCCAGGGGCCGGAGGTTTTTCTTGCAGCCGTGGGTTAGCAGCGGGATTGCTGTGAGCATCATCGTGGTGGGCGCCGCCTACAGCCTGTTGCTGCGCAACCTTTGGCAACCGCAGGGGCTGCACTGGCTGGCCAATGAACTGTTGCACGATGTCATGCCCGTGCTGTTCACCTTGTACTGGTGGTTTTGCGTGCCCAAAGGCACGTTGCGCCTGAGCCACATCGCGGTGTGGGCGTTGTACCCGATTGTGTACTTTGCCTATTTGCTGTGGCGCGGGCATGCGTTGGGCATGTACCCGTACCCGTTTATTGATGTCAACAAACTGGGGTATGCGCAGACGTTTGTGAACGCGTTGGGGATTTTGGCGGGGTTTGTGGCGGTGGCGCTGCTGATGGTGGCGATTGACCGCTGGCGCGGCCGATCAACCGCCAAACCTCTGTAGGAGCGAGCTTGTCTCGCGAGCTTTTAAAAGATCAAAAGATCGCGAGCAAGCTCGCTCCTACATTGGGTCAGGGTAGTCGGAATTACTCTTCCGGGCTGTCGTCCAGGCGCCAGTAACCCACGGCTTTAACGAATTCATCGTTGAGGCCGTGGGTGTCGAGCAAGATGCGACGCACTTTGCGTGACAGCGCGCTTTCAGTCGCGACCCAGGTATACAGCTCGCCCGCTGGAATCTTCAGGTGTTCGACGGTGCTCAGCAGGTCTTCTGCTGGCGCATCGCGGTGCACCCAAATCACTTCAACCGATGCAGCGCTGTTCAGCGGCTGTTGTTCCTGCGCGTTTTCAATTTCAACCACCACCAGCGCACGGCGATTGGCCGGTAGCTCTTCGAGACGGCGGGCAATGGCCGGCAGGGCGGTTTCGTCGCCGATCAGCAGGTAGCTGTCGAAGATATCCGGCACGATCATCGAGCCGCGTGGGCCGCCGATGTGCAGGAACTGGCCCGGTTGGGCTTGCGCGGCCCAGGTGGAGGCAGGGCCGTCGCCGTGCAAGACAAAATCCAGATCCAGCTCAAGCGCGTCCAGGTCGTAGCGGCGCGGGGTGTAGTCGCGCATGGGCGGCATGACTTTGTTTTTGATTCCGCCGCTCAGTTCCACGTTCTCCAGAGCGCTTTGTTCTTCGGCGGTCTGCGGGAAAAACAGCTTTACGTGGTCGTCGCTGCCCAGACTGATAAAACCGGCCAGTTCGGGGCCGCCCACCGTGATGCGGCGCATGCGCGGGGTCAGGTCGACCACGCGCAGCACCTCTAACTTGCGACGTTTGATTTCATGCATGACGCGGTGAATGGTTTGGGGGTTAGCGGTATTCATTCAGCGTTCTCCTGCGCAGGCTGGGCAGTAACAGGGCCATCGACGATGGCTTTGGCGGTGTTGTTGAGCAGGTCGCGTACCCGGGCAATTTCTGCCGGGTTCCAGCGACCGTGGTGCATCTGCAAGGCATGGCGCAGGTTGTGCACCGCCTCGTGAATTTCGGCAGGTCGGTCATGGCCGCGCAGCGAGCGCTTGCTGACGTCGATGCGCATGCGCACACCGTCCAGTGCAATGGCTTGATCCAGCAGGGACTGGCGACCGGCGTCGGTCACGCTGTAGCGTTTTTTCCCGCCTTCGGCGTCGCCTTCGATCAGCTCGCTCTCTTCCAGAAAGGTCAGGGTCGGGTAGATCACGCCCGGGCTCGGGCTGTAGGCGCCATCGAACATGCCTTCGATCTGGCGGATCAGGTCGTAGCCATGGCAAGGCTGCTCTGCCACCAGGGCCAGCAACAGTAATTTCAGATCGCCGGGGGCAAATACCCGCGGGCCTCGGCCGCCGCGTTGACCGGCACGTTTTTCAAAACCGTCTTGACCGACATTGTGTTCACGGTGGTGGGGGTGGTGATGCTCTCTCATTTTCGTCGTCCTCTGTGTGTGCGAAGCAACTTAAGATATATCTTAAGATTGTGCAAATAGAATTGACGAACGGTAATTATTCTCATCTTGGTAGAGGGTGGGACAGGTGAAAATGGGGCCGCTACGCTGCCCATCGCAGCCTTCGGCAGCGGCTACAGATTTTTACAGGCGCGCAAAGTGACGGGATAGAGCCCTTGCTCAGGGTAAATACGCCCTAGGTAGGGGAATGACTGTGCACCAACCCTGTGCAATACTCGCCGCCGATCTCAGTAGGGCATTTCCCTTTTGAACGTCCGACCCACGAGGTTAGAGGCCTTTGTAAGGGGAGTCAGGCAACCGGCCGGGCTCTTGGAACGCTCTAGTGATGCACATCCAATAACAATTATGAGGTTGTACTTTTATGCCAGTCGGCAACCACCAGCCCCACGGTGAAACCGCGCAGGGCGGCCCGCTCAAACGCGAACTGGGCGAACGCCATATCCGCTTGATGGCGCTTGGCGCCTGTATCGGCGTAGGCCTGTTCCTGGGCTCGGCCAAAGCGATCGAAATGGCCGGTCCGGCCATCATGCTGTCTTACATCCTGGGTGGCCTGGCCATTCTGGTGATCATGCGTGCATTGGGCGAAATGGCCGTGCACAACCCGGTAGCCGGCTCTTTCAGCCGCTACGCGCAAGACTACCTCGGCCCGTTGGCGGGCTTTTTGACCGGCTGGAACTACTGGTTCTTGTGGCTGGTGACGTGCGTTGCCGAAATCACCGCCGTGGCGGTGTACATGGGCATCTGGTTTCCGGATGTACCGCGCTGGATCTGGGCCCTCGCGGCACTGCTGAGCATGGGTTCTATCAACCTGATCGCGGTTAAGGCGTTCGGTGAGTTCGAGTTCTGGTTTGCCTTGATCAAGATCGTCACCATCATCGCGATGGTGATCGGCGGTATCGGCATCATTGCCTTTGGTTTCGGCAATGACGGCGTGGCGCTGGGCATCTCCAACCTCTGGACCCAGGGCGGCTTTATGCCGAACGGGATTCAGGGCGTGCTGATGTCGCTGCAAATGGTGATGTTTGCCTACCTGGGCGTCGAAATGATCGGCCTGACTGCCGGTGAAGCCCGCAACCCGCAAAAGACCATCCCGAGCGCGATTGGCTCGGTGTTCTGGCGCATTCTGCTGTTCTACGTGGGCGCACTGTTCGTCATCCTGTCGATCTACCCGTGGAACGAAATCGGTACCCAAGGCAGCCCGTTCGTCATGACGTTCGAGCGCTTGGGCATCAAAACCGCAGCGGGCATCATTAACTTTGTGGTGATCACCGCGGCGTTGTCTTCTTGCAACGGCGGCATTTTCAGCACCGGCCGCATGCTTTACAGCCTGGCGCAAAACGGTCAGGCCCCGGCCAACTTCGCCACCACCTCGCAAAACGGCGTACCGCGCAACGCGCTGCTGCTGTCGATTGCCATGTTGCTGCTGGGCGTGGTGCTCAACTACCTGGCGCCGGAGAAGGTGTTTGTGTGGGTGACGGCGATTGCGACCTTCGGTGCGATCTGGACCTGGTTGATGATCTTGCTGGCGCAACTGCGTTTCCGCAAAAACCTCAGCCGTGAAGAGGCGGCCGCCCTCAAGTACCGCATGTGGCTGTACCCTTACAGCTCGTTTGCGGCACTGGCGTTCCTGCTGATGGTGGTCGGGCTGATGGCCTACTTTGAAGAAACCCGCGTGGCCCTGTTTGTAGGCCCGGCGTTCCTGATCTTGCTGACGGTCTTGTTCTACGTGTTCAAGCTGTCGCCAAAAGATCAGACCGCAGTGGCTTCTTCTGCTCATTAAGGTCTGCTTAAAACGCTGCCTGTAAAAGCGAGCACGCCTCGCGATCTTTTAAAGACCAAAAGATCGCGAGGCACACGTCATGCCTTAGGCCCCATCCCCAGCCGCTTGTTCCAGTCCAGCCACTGGGCCAGCACGGCCATCAGGCCTACGCCCATCAGGGCGCTGAACACCTGCACTGCCCAGCCGTCGCCGCCCAGCGCATTGAACATGTCTGCCAGCGGGGCGAGGATCACGCCCAGGCAGAACACCTCCAGCGAATAACGACCCATGCGGCAGACTTGCCGGACGAGCCACTGGTTCAGCCATTCGCCGTGGGGCACGATTTTGGCCACCACATACACCAAGGCCAGAAAGTGCAGTAAGCGCAGGGGGGACAAGTTGGTCTTGCTGATGGGGTACACCCACTCGCCCAACGCCACGGGCATGACTGCGTCGTGCAGGTGCGGCCATTTCCATGACACCGCCACCAGCCCGGTGACCAGCAGGTAAACCACCGCGCCCAGAAACAACGGTTGCTGGCTTAACGGTCGATGATCCACCGCAGGGTTGTCCTGGCCATACAGCGCCAGCGCGCCGCCGAGAATAAACAGGAACTGCCAGGCAATCGGGTTGAAAAACCACACGCCGCCTTCTTGTGAGGCGAAGTTCCAGTACGGCGCTATCAAGTACAGCGCCAGCGAAACACCCACCACGTAGCGCGCCTTGCGCAGCAGCATCGGCAGGACCAGCGGCAAGCCAATCAGCAGCACGATGTACAGCGGCAGCGGGTCCATCAGGTTGGGTTTAAAGCGCAGCAGCAACTCATCGGTGAGCGCCTGCTGCGGGTTGCTCAAGAAGTACTGCAAGCCCATTTCTTGCACCAGATCACGGGTTTCAACGTGGCTGTTGGCAAAAAAGACGATGCCCATCAACACGGCAAGCAAGAAGATATGCACCACGTACAGCACCCAGGCGCGGCGCCAGATCTTTACGCTGGCGATCAACAAGCCATCACGCCGGGCAATCTTGCCGTAGGCCAGCACGGCGGCATAGCCGGCCAGAAATACAAAAATCTCCGCCGCATCACTGAAACCGAAATTACGCACGGTCAGTTCAGCCAGCGGGTTGTGCGGGATGTGGTCCCAAAAAATAAAGATCAGCGCCAGCCCGCGAAAAAAGTCGATGCGGTGGTCGCGTCCGTTAATCATCACGGCAAATTCTCAAACAGAAGTTAATAAAGACTGACGCGCGTAACAGAAATTACGCGCCGCACATCGGCGGCGCGCAGGGTGAAGCTATTGGGCGATAAATGCAAAGTGCGGGTATTACTGATTGTCACGGCCGCTCAGTTTTATTCGTCGAGGATGATCGACGGTTGTTTTTTATCCAGGAGGGTTTGCGTGAGTTTGACCAGCACTTCGTCGAGTTCAGCGCGGGCTTTGAGTTGCAACGCGTAGTAATCCTCATCGAGCATCGGCGCTTTGGTAAACACCTTTTGCTCATCCACCCCCAGCTTTTGCGCCAGGGCTTTCAAGTCATGAGTCAGCGATTGAAGGGCATCGCTGTCGCCTTCGGCCTGCTTTTCGGCCCACTGTTCCTGCAGATCCTGCAACTGATCGATGTCTTTGATGCGCTGTAAGTGCGGCTCACGCTCAGCCTCAATCTCTGCGCCGTAGTGCTCAGTCAGGTAATCCACCCAGGGCTCTTCCTCGAGCATTTTTTTCGGCAGGTAGCCGGTGATTTTTTCCTGGTTAATAACCAGGTTAAAAGCCTCTTCAATTTGCGCGGGAGTGATTTTCGCCAGGGGGCGAAACTTCATATGCGAAGGCTGCCAAGGCAGTTCGAGGCGGTCGCCGAGGTCGACCTGATAGATCAATTGCACTTCGAGCGGGTCAGGTTTGAGTTCTGCGATCTGTCCCGGTGAAAGCCGTGCTTCCTCGCGGGCTGTGTTGTAGGCGCTGGTCTGGAGGTCGATTTGGGTTTGGGCAATGTCATCCAGTTGCAGCAGGCGTGTACGGCCCTTGATCAACTTCAGCAGTTCGGTCTCTTTGGCGACGCCTTGCAGTAGACCGATCTCATGCAGCAGCACCTTGTAACCAAATCGGCTGAATACCGTCTGGACGCGGTCAATGCAGGTTTGATGCTCAATCGCACCGCCAAAAAATTCGTGCCTGAGCGAAGTGTCTTCAGCGGCCGCCGCGATGACACGCCAGACCCGTTGGGTTAGTTGTTCGCGTGCAAAGCGAAAGTCCGGTGATTCCGACAGGTCATGAATCACCCTGAAAAAATCCCGATTGCCGGGCTCGGCCTGCACGGCTGACCAGAGTTCGAGTTGGTCCAGGCGTTGCTCGGAATGCTGCGTGTTATCCAGCCAGACGTCTGCCGGATGTGGCTCAGCGCCTCGCGCATGCACGCGCGCTTCAAAGCGCAAGCCCAGTTGTTCTCGGTAAGCCAACACTGCTTCAAGCGTGGCGGCGGGCAGGGGGTTGCCATGAACATAGGTGCTGCGCAAGCGTTCTCGAGACAACTGGAAATAACTCTGCGGTAAAGCTGTCAGGTTGTTCTCGCGAAGATCAAGATTCGTCAGTTCCTGCAGCGTTTCGAGGCCCGAGGGCCATGTGCTGAGGCGAGTGTTTCTGAGGTTCAGTTGCTGCAATTGATTCATGTGGGTGAAGTCGGGCACTTCACCCAGTGGGTTGTTGTTAAGGTCCAGCACGTTCAGTTGGGTCATTTCACTGAGCTTGCCGGCCTCTTCAACGGACAGGGTAATGCTGTTGCCGCCCAGGTTCAGATGGGTCAATGAGGCCAAATCGAAAATGCTTGAAGGTATTTCAAGCAAGTGCGTTGAGTTCAGTGTGAGTGATCTCAAACCGGAGAATTGCCTCAGAAGTCCATTGATGTCGGGTTGCAGGTAAAAGTTCTTGAACTGCAGTTGTTTGACATGGCTAAAGTCTGCGGTGAGCTCGGGGAACGTCCCGAAATGGATTCCTTCTATGTTCAGCGTTTCACCCAGTGACGTTTCAATACCGGCCAGGGGCTGAGTGATTCTTCGTTGCCAGCATTTGATCAACTTGTTGATGACCCGCTGTTTATCTACGGGGTTCACCAGGCGTACATGGTGGGGGCTGACCTGAGCCAGTTCCGGCGGTTTGGCTTTCCAGTTTTCGAGGTCTTTGACCAGCGTTCGAAACTCTGTCTTCAAGGCCTCAAGGCGCTGCAAGCCTTCGCGACTGTAGAGGTCTTCAAGCCCCAAAAACTCTTCAACCGCCTCGGCTGTATGGGTTGGGTACAACTCGGTTATCAGGCTTCTGACTCGCCGCGGGCTTGATCTGAAACAGGCGAACGGTGACCGGGCGCAGCGCGCAGCAGCCGGCTGAGGGAATGAATCGACGGGGCGTCCTCTTGCCAGTCGCATGGGTGATGGGTCTTGGCCACGGGGTATTTGCAGTACATCGCGCAGGGCGCTGCGGCTCATGGGTGCGCGTTGCGCCAGCGCTGCCTTGAGGGCCGGGCCCTGGGCCGGATGGGGAAACCCCAGTGCTTGGCGTTGCGCATCGGGCAGGGCATGCAACACGCTGGCATAGAGGTCATCCAGGCCATGCAGGTTAAGGTTGTTGGCGTCGTAGGTTTGATACTGGCTGCCCTCCTTGACCAGCACCTTACGGATCGGCGCATCGGCTGCGCCCACATGGTCGAGCAACGGGCCTGAAAACTCGCCGTCACGCACTTCGATGCGCACGTCTTTGGACCAGCCCGGCATGTCCGCAAGGCTGTGCAAAAGCAGCTTTTGCGTGTCGGCATTGTTCAGGTATTCAAGGTAAAGGCCTTCAAAGGCACGTGTCAGGCGCAGCTCCTGAGCGTAAAGGTTGGCTTCCTGGGCAATGCGCACGGGCACCCGTATTTGCTTGTCGAGTACTTCAAACTCGGCTTGCGTTGCAGAGGCCAGCAACTCATCGACCACCGGGCCGGGGAGGGTGGGAAAGCGCTTGAGCAATTGCCGCGCAGCAGGGGAGTCGGGCATGGGCGGTGATGTGTAGCGCGATGCAAAGAGTTTGTCAGTCCGTTGCCTGGCTCGCCGGGTCAGGCGTTTGTGCAAGGCTTCGGCCTTTTCCGTCAAGCTGCTGCCAATCTCACCCTGCTCAGTACTGAGCCCCACCAGCGCGGTTACTTCTTCGGGAGCCAGGGATTCGAGCACGACTTTCAACATCTCACCTCGGCGCAACTGGCTGTCGAGGACTTGGATGATGGGCAGTTTTTTGGTCAGGTTGTTGCCGTACTCGCTGATGGTTTTGCCCTGGATATCAATAAAACGCAGGGCTTTGGTGGGAGGCCACATATCCTCCTCAACCAGCAGTTGGAGCTGAATCTGTGGATCGGCCGTTCGATCTCCCGCCTGCATCCGCTGGATAAAACGTTGCAGGTCCTGGTCGATGGCCAAGCGTGTGATGCTGTCATTGAGCAGTGCCGGAGGCGGGCTTTGGTCGACGTGCACCTGACGCAGTTCAGCGTCGTCGACACCGCAGGCATGCAGCATCTGTTCAACCGTTTCACTGTCAACGGTGCTCAGGGTGGGGTGCAAGCGCCTGAACAAGGTGTTTTCATCCCAGTCGGCAAGCTCTTCTGCCGCGTGTTTCCAGGCACCATAGTTGTTATGCGACAGTTCGGGCCCGTAGGTTGTTGGCTCCGTTGGATGAAGCAGTCGATACGTCTGTTCGCCGGTTTTTTCGACGCTGTAGTGCTTGTCTTCCAGTTTCAGGTAATAGCGGCTCATGTGGTAATACAGGCCCTTCGCATCGGGTTTAAGCGCCGGGGGCAGGCTGATGTCATGTTCGAAGGGGGTGATATCGGGTTTCCAAAGCTTGGTTTGGCCCTCTTCTTGGCTAAAGACCGCCAGTTCCTCAATCAGCGGGACAGGTTTTACCGGCAACGGGCGGGCGAAATCCGAGGCTAATTTGCCGATTGCCGCGGCAGTGGCCAGATTGATCAGCACGCCTTTGGTGTAGGCCCAGGCGAGGTCCTTGTCATCTTGCTCCCAGGCCTCAATGCCGTGGTAAACGTCGTTCATGATCTGCGCTGCAAATACCACGGCCATGACCTCGCCCAGCCCCGGCACAAAGAATGCGGCAACGTTCAGCACGTTCAGGCTGACGTCCAGGTAGTGCTCCAGGCGCTCCAGTAAGGCGATGCGATTGATGTCATCGGTCGGCACCGCGAGGAACCGCGCATCCGCCATCATTTGCAGGGTCTTGCGGGTATATAAATGCTCAAAAAGATTGCCGGAGACAGGCTGTTGGGTCATGCCCAACGGGTCTCTGCCGCCTTTTGCAAAACGGTTATTAAAACGTTTGGTCAGTGCAAGTTTCTGTGATTGAGGGGCCAGGTGAATAAAGAACTCACGGTAAGTGGCATCCTGCAGTTTAATCATCAAGTCGGCGTGGGCGGCTCTTAAGTTGTCGTACTCTTTCAAGCAACTGATCGGGTCGCCGGGGATATAAACAATACAGCGTTGTTCTTGTTCAAGCGGGTCGCCGTGAAAAAGAATCATGGATGAGAACTGCACCTCATCCAGTTTCATATAGTTGCAAGTAATGGGCAGGCTGCCATACAAGGCCCGTTCATCTCCCGCACCAAAGCGCATTAAAGTGGCGTGGGTCTCGGGGTTGATATGTTTATTCATCAAGGCCACATCGGCCTGCAATAACAGCGTGCTGCGCTCATGGGCGCTAAAGACAGAGGCGATCGCGAGTTTGTCCCGGGCCTGCGGCGGGCTGACAATGGCTGCCAGATGTTCCTGGTAGCGTTTACCGATATCCAGTTCCCGGCATACACGGACGAAGGCTACGGGGTCAATCTCAAGCAATTTTGGCGCCGGGTCGCTGGAGCGGGTGGACTTGTAATCCCAGAGATGTGAGCCTCTCGCAATGCCGCCTTTTTCAGCTTGTTCAGGCAAAAAGTTGTGCAGGGCGGCCTGCAAGAGCGTCTGCGTGGTCCGGCTCTCAATCTCCTTTGTGAAGGTATTGAGCGTCGTGAGAGTGATTACGTTTTTTCTGACATCACAGGCAATCCCGAACGCTTTCAGCAAGGCGTCCTGCAACAGGGGTTCGGCAAAGGCCTCGACACTGCTGATGTCGTCCAGGTACTGGCGAAGATTGATCAGGTTAGTACGAGACAGTGCCTGATGTTCGCGAAGACCTTGTTGCTGTTCAGCACTCAGGAGGTTGTAACCGGGCACGGGTGGATAGGCTTGATTGTGCAGGGCTGGAAGCAATGAAGCATGAAAGTTATTGATCGCTGATTGGGCCTTGGCTTTGATCAGGTCGTGATGAATGCCCAGGTCTTTTAAATCAGGCGGTTTTAATGAAGTGTTGGTTAACGGAACAGTCGACATGAGTAATATCCGCAGTAGGGAATGTCATGCCAGTCTAGAAACAATGTTGTGGCTATTAATAGGTTAAATAACTGATGGTGAGAGCGGTCAGTTAAACAAGTATTCAAGTTTTGTTGTTAACTATGTAATGCCTTATTGTTTTGCCGTTGTGTTGGGGCTTTTCCCGAACATCAAAACTGATGATGTTCGGGAAGAGGCTTATGATCACGCAGCGGCGATCACGTCAGGTTCAAAACTGTCCGCCCGGGCCATTTGCCACATGCGCGAGTAGAACTCGCCATTGGCCTCTCCGGTCAGCAACTCGCCGGGTTTGAGGAATACGTGCAACTGTGAGAACAGCTTGATTTCTGTGCGCGAGATGCGTCGTACCAAATGCTTGGCGTTCAGTTGTGCGGGATGCTCAAGGCCCGCCGCCGCAAGCATTTCGGCCAGCGCCTTGAGGGTGTTGGTGTGGAACTGGAACACCCGCTGAGCTTTGTCGGGCACCACCAGGGCGCGCTGGCGCAGCGGGTCTTGGGTGGCAACGCCGGTCGGGCATTTATTGGTGTGGCAGCTCTGCGACTGAATGCAGCCAATCGCAAACATAAAGCCGCGTGCCGAGTTGGCCCAGTCGGCACCAATGGCTAGCACGCTGGCAATATCGTAGGCGCTGACGATTTTGCCGCTGGCCCCGAGCTTGATCTTGTCGCGCAAGTTGAGGCCGACCAGGGTGTTGTGTACAAACAGCAGGCCTTCGCGCATCGGTGCGCCGATGTGGTCGGTGAACTCCACGGGGGCGGCGCCGGTACCGCCTTCCTTGCCGTCAATCACGATGAAGTCAGGCAAGATGCCGGTTTCGAGCATGGCCTTGCAGATCCCCATGAACTCCCACGGGTGGCCCAGGCAGAACTTGAAGCCCACCGGTTTGCCGCCCGACAATTCACGCAGTTGCGCGATGAAGTGCATCATTTCGATGGGCGTTGAAAAGGCGCTGTGGCGTGACGGCGAGATGCAGTCTTCGCCCATGGGCACGCCACGGGTTTCGGCAATTTCCGGGGTGACCTTGTGCTTGGGCAAAATGCCGCCGTGGCCTGGCTTGGCGCCTTGGCTCATTTTGATTTCGATCATGCGCACTTGCGGAGTTTGCGCCTGGGCGGCAAAGCGCTCCGGGTCGAAGCGGCCATCCGAGGTGCGGCAGCCAAAGTAGCCGCTGCCCAGTTCCCAGGTCAGGTCGCCGCCGTTTTCACGGTGATAAGCGCTGATGCTGCCTTCGCCGGTGTCATGGGCAAAGTTGCCGAGTTTGGCGCCTTTGTTCAGGGCGCGAATCGCATTGGCGCTCAACGAGCCAAAGCTCATGGCCGAGATATTAAAAATCGAGGCTGAATACGGCTGGGTGCACTGCGGGCCACCGATGGTGATGCGAAAGCTGCTGGGGTCGGTCAATGGCGCGGGGCGCATGGAGTGGCCGATAAATTCAAAGCCCGGTTCGTACACATCAATCAGCGTGCCGAACGGTTTGTCAGCCGTTTCATTCTTGGCCCGCGAATACACCAACGAGCGCTGCGCCCGTGAAAAGGGCAGCGCGTCACTGTCGGACTCCAACAGGTACTGACGGATTTCTGGGCGAATGGCTTCAACCAGATAACGAATATTGCCCAGAATCGGGTAGTTGCGACGCACTGCGTGGGGCCCCTGGAGCAAATCGAAAATGCCCAGCAGGCTCAGGGCCAACGTCACCGCAGTGAAGGGCCACAGCCACTCGTGATGCATAAAAGGAAGGCTGGCGAGGGTGAAAATGACACAGAAGGCAAAGAAGGCGTAACGGCTTAGTAACGACAGGCTCATACGGTTTTCCTTGGATTTGACGCTCAGGTCGGTCAGGCATTCTGCGCCTGTCGGTAAAGCCCGGACAAGGACTAAGGGCTCTGCGGCCGGGCTGAAGAGCCCTGAGCTTAGTCTGTCCGGGGTGTGCCATGCGCCTGTTGTGCCTGCGAAAAAATCGTAAACAGCCTCTGGATTGCCTCAACGTGCCGCCCATGACAACTGCCCTGCGCGTCCGGGTTGCGGGCATGCAAGGGTCAGATTGGCTTGAAGCCTAGCGCCGCACGAAAGCGATTTTTGATGTAGTGGCCATCACGCGGTGGCAGCACGCGTGGCGGGTTTTCAGCTTTGATCTTGATGGTCGCCAGCTTGATGCCGTCGCGCGTGGCGACACGCTCGCGCAGGTTGTGCACGCCTTGCATATCACGGATTTCATTGGTCCAGCTGAAGCCGCAGGTCTTCGCGACCTGGTCCAGGGCAATACCAAACCCGGCATGACTGACCTGCATGCCGGTCTCGCCAAAGTGGCCGTTATCCAGCACCGCAATGGTCAGGTTGGCGGGTTTCTGAAGGGCGGCGGTGGCCAGGGCGCCGAAGCCCATCAGCAATTCACCATCACCCGTGACGACCACCACCGACTTGTCAGGCTGGGCATTGGCCAGGCCCAGGCCAACGGTGATGGCACTGCCCATCGCCGCCCACAGGTAATAATTCAGATCATGGTCGCCTGCGGCCATGACGTCATAAGCCGCTGAGCCCAGGCCGGTGACGACCAAAAGGTCCTTGCGGTCGGCCAACAGGTTTTTAACGACCTCGCGGCGGCACAGCGTGTGGTTTGCGCTTACTTGACCCATTTCTTTTCTCCAATCAGGCGTTGACCAAGCAGCAGAGCCGTCGCGCTATCACCGTTGAATGCCATGGTTGCGGCACCGTGAAGCAGTGGCGCGACGTCTTGCGGGACGTCCGCGCGCCAGGTCATGACGTTCATCAGCTTCAGCGAAGCTTCGGTGGCCTGGCCCATAGGGTTCTGCCACGCGTTGAATTCAGCCCAGTCGCCGCGCAGGGTGACGACCATCAACAGCGGGAAACCGGCGCACACTTGAAGCGCCAGTGTATTGATGCAATTTCCGACGCCACTGGACTGCATCAAGAGTGCGCCGCGCTCCCCTCCCAGCCAGGCGCCAGCGAGGTAGCCGATGCCTTCTTCTTCAGTAGTAAGCACGACGGCCTTGATGTCGGGGTCTGCATAAGCCATGCGGATGGCGGCTGAATGCCCCGCATCCGGGACGAAGACCACGTGTTTGACGTTGTGGGCCTTGAGCACGCGAAAGACTTCTTCCTGCCACTCTTGCCCCACGGTGTGTTCTGCTTCTGTTGACATACCCATCTCCCGAGCAGTGCTGTTTTTGTGTTTTCAGCCATTCTGGGAGTGCTGGAACCTAACGGCGACTACCGTTTTTGTCTTTGAGATATGCCCGTTTTGTATCGTTGGTCGCCGTCTGTGTGGTTTGCCGGGCCCACGCGGGAGTCTCCACAGGCGCAAGGTCTAACTGATAGGCCGAAATGCTATAGCTTGCCCTCAGCCTCCTGAGAGCCTTGGTGCAGAGCCTGCCCGCACGTCTTCAGGGCCAATGCACCGGCGGCCTGGCACCTTCCCCCTGGCAGCATTGCGGGTACACTGAGGCGTCTTCGCCGCATGTCGCGCCGAGCCTGAATTTGACTGGCCTGGTAATGGATGTCGTTCAACTCAAGACCCTGATTCATGTTGCCGAGCTGGGTAGCCTTAGCAAGGCCTCTGACCGGCTTCACATCGCACAGCCGGCGCTCAGCCGACAAATTCGGTTGCTGGAAAAAGAACTCGGCACTTATTTGTTTGATCGGCATGGGCGGGGAATGGAAATCACCGATGCTGGCCGCGAAGTGTTGGCGCATGCCACTCGAATCATGGAGGAAATGGAGTCAATACGAAGTTCGGTTGCCGGTGGGAAGTCTTCTTTTCGGGGCACCGTCATCATCGGCACTACGCCGACGGTCGCGGAAATTGCCACGGTCCCGTTGGTTCGAAAAGTCAAAGAACAACATCCAGATCTCGGTATCAGGTTTTCCTCTGCCTACAGCGGTCACCTGCTCGATTGGGTGCAACGTGGGGAGTTGGAGCTGGCGATTTCTTATGACCCGCAACCCCTGCATACGCTGCGGATCATGCCGGTGATGATGGAAAACTTGCTATTGGTGGGGCCCGCCAGCGCCAATCTGCGCATGGATACGCCTGTGTCATTCGAGACTCTGGGAGGGCAACCATTGGTGCTGCCCAGCGCCCGGCACAGTCTTCGCGTCATTCTGGACACCTGTGCGCGTGAAGTCGGCATCAAGCTAAAAACGAGCGTTGAAGCTGACTCTTTCGGCGCGATGATCGATCTGGTCCGCCATGGCTTTGGTTTGACCGCTTTGCCATTAGCGTCGATTCACGCACAGATCGAGTCTGGCGTGCTCAGTGCCGCACCTTTGGTCGACCCTGTCCCCATGCGTAAATTGGTCCAGGTCTTCCCCGCAGACAGGCGCGTCAGCCCGGCTGCAAAATGGGTAGGCGATACGTTTATCGAGATTGCCGCCGACCTGGTAAGCCGCAACATGTGGGCAGGGCACATGCTCTGAACCACTTGATTGGCCGATCCCGTCATTCAAGAGACGGGATGGGGAGCGCCCTGGTCCTTTTGAGCCTGCAAAAAGATCGAGAACAGCTCTGATTGCGACTTGATGCCCAGCTTGCGGTAGATGTGCTTCTTGTGAACTTTGACGGTTTCTACCGAGATATCCAGCTTGCGGGCGATCTCTTTGCTGGAGCAGCCGCTAAGCATCAAGCGGCCCACATCCAGTTCGCGGGCGGTCAAGTGCGTGCCCCATTCGTCGTTGAGTTCTGGCGGCTCGGGCGTACTCACTTGCTTGAGTTCGTAGGGCAGACGCTGGCGCAGCAGGCTCAGCACCCAGGGCTGGATCAGCGACAGCAGGGCGATCTGTTCGCGGTCAAAGCGCTGGCGCGAGCCCAGTGACAGGCACAAGGTACGGCCGTCGGGCTGGTGGCTGTTGAACTGGATCTCATCGGCCACCACGTTCAGGCGAAAGTAGCGCTGGTAGTACTCGGTGAGTTCGAAATGCTCCGGCGCCACTTCGGCCAGGCGCAGCAGGCCGGTGCGCGAGTGTTCGCGGCTGGCAATATAGAACGGGTCAAGCAGGTACAGACCGTTGAGGTAGTCCTGAAACAACTGGTCCGGGCTGCCGTCCTGCCCCGGGCACTCGGCGAACACCAGCGGTTTGTGCTCACTGCTGAACAGCAGCACCACCCAACTGTCAAACGGCACATAGTGCTCCAGCAGACGTACGAGTTGAGTCCAAAAGTTGGTCTGGTCCAGAGCGTCTATCATTTGCCCAACTGAACGGTGCCAGGCGATGTCTTCAAGCGACATGGTCATCAATCTACCCCTATCGGGTTACCCCCGCCGCGTGATTCCCTGGCAGGTTGTGGCTAAGCATACTGCGCCAACGAGAACACTTACAAAAGAACGGGAATACCCATGAAGGTCGAATTTGCTCAATTGGCAGGCCGTGACAACGGCACCGCCTACAACCTTGAACGGGCCCTTGCGTCCATTGCAGCGTGCGCGGCTGACACACAGTTGATCGTGTTCCCGGAAACGCACCTGATGGGTTTCCCCTCTGCCGAAACAGTAGCAGCGGTTGCCGAATCGATCGACGGCCCGACTGTGCAGGCCATTATTCAGGCCGCCAAGGCGCGCAATATTGCCGTGGTCATCGGCATGGCCGAAAACGACGACGGCAAATTCTACAACACCACGCTGATGATCACCCCCGAAGGCGTGGCCTTGCGTTATCGCAAGACCCACCTGTGGGCTTCGGACCGTGGCGTATTCAACGCTGGCGACCGCTACAGCACCTGCGTGTGGAACGGCGTGCGCGTCGGCTTGCTGATCTGCTACGACATCGAGTTCCCGGAGAGCGCCCGTGCCCTGGCGCAACTGGGCACCGAACTGCTCATCGTCACCAACGGCAACATGGACCCGTACGGTCCGACGCACCGCACCTCAATCATGGCCCGCGCCCAGGAAAACCAGGCGTTCGCGCTGATGGTCAACCGGGTGGAAGAGGGCGATGGCGGGCTGCTGTTTGCGGGCGGCAGCGCCCTGGTGGACCCATTCGGCACGCTGCTGTTTGAAGCAGGGCGTGAAGAAGGCCAATTCCGCGTAGAGCTGGATCTGGCGCAATTGAAAGCGGCTCGCAAGGACTACCGCTACCTGGACGACCAGCGCTTGAAATTACCGGGTGAGGTCATCGAGCGTGCTGACGGGACACGGGAGCTGTTGATCCCTGCGTAATTGGGACGCGGAGCGTCCAAGGCGACATTCCTGCGCTGTGCGCGGGAATGCTCGACCATAAAAAAAATCAGCTTCACCGACTTTCAGTTCTGCCATAAAACCAATAATCGCGCGGAGATTCACCCATGGCTCGTTTGCAACGCACCCTGTCGCTAGGGTCGGTGGTGCTGTTTGGCATCGCCTATATGACACCGATCATCGTGCTCGGCACGTTCGGCATTCTGGCGCAATCCACCGGCGGCATGGTGCCGGCCGCGTACCTGGCCGCCCTGGTGGCGATGTTCTTCACCGCCATGAGTTACGGGCGTATGGCTTCGGCCTTCCCGGTGGCCGGTTCCGCTTACACCTATGTGCGCAAGGCCATCAGCCCCAAGCTTGGCTTTATCGCCGGTTGGGCGGTGCTGCTCGACTACCTGTTCTTGCCCATGGCCATCTGGCTGATCGGCGCTGCGTATCTGCATTCGGCGTTCCCTGCGGTGCCGCAGTGGATTTGGGTCTTGGCCTTTATTGGCATCACCAGCCTGATCAACATCGTCGGCCTTAAGTTGGCCAACGGCGTCAACGCCTTGCTGATGCTGGTGCAAGCGCTGGTGCTGATCGCGTTTGTGGCGCTGTGTGTGCATTACATCGGCGGTGACGCCAGCAAGCCGTTGTGGACCATCGAACCGTTCTTCAATGGCCAGATGCAAATGCCGTTGATCATGAGCGGTGCGGCCATCGCCTGCTATTCGTTCCTGGGCTTTGATGCGGTGAGTACCCTCACTGAAGAAACCCGCGACGCACGTCGCACCATTCCACGGGCAATCATGCTGATCACCTTGATCGGCGGGCTGATCTTTGTTGGCGTGTCGTACTTCGTGCAGATCGCTCACCCGTCGTTCCAGTTCGCGGACGTCGACTCGGCGGCCTACGAGATCGCCCGCAACATTGGTGGCGACCTGTTTGTGTCGATCTTCATGATTGGTTTGATCGTCGGCCAATTTGCCTCGGGCCTGTCGGCTCAGGCCAGTGGCTCGCGCCTGCTGTTTGCGATGGGCCGTGACGGTGTATTGCCCAAGTCGTTCTTCGGCACCCTGCACGCCAAATACGGCACGCCGGTGAACAGCATTCTGCTGTGCGCTGTGGTTGCTTTGCTGGCGCTGAAACTGGACGTGACCACCTCGACGTCGTTCATCAACTTCGGCGCGTTCCTGGCGTTCACCCTGGTGAACCTGTCGGTGATCTTCCACTACTGGATCGGCGGCAAAAACCGTGGCCTGCGTGAAGTTGTGCTGTTTCTGGTGTTCCCGACCATCGGCCTGCTGGCAGACCTGTGGCTGATGATCAGCCTTGACCATCTGGCTATCTACCTGGGCCTGACCTGGCTGGTGATTGGCTGTATCTACCTGGGCTTCCTGACCCGTGGCTTCACCAAACAACCGCCGGAAATGGATTTTCAGGAAGCGTCCTGATAAGCCTTGGGTCTAACCTTATTGCAATCGGTTCTCGTTTGGGTGTTTTTCTTGTGTTACTGTATAACACATCAAAAACACCCAGACGCCCCGGAGGCTTTATGAGACCTGGTATCCATCCCGACTACCGCACCGTACTGTTTCACGACACCGCCGCTGACGTTTTCTTTCTGATTGGCTCCACGGTCGACACCGATCGCAGCCACACCCACAGCGACGGCAACACCTACCCTTACGTGGCCCTTGACGTGTCCAGCGCTTCCCACCCGGTATACACCGGCCAGCAGCGCAAGACCCAGTCCGAAGGCCGGATCGCCGGGTTCAACAAACGCTTCGCCACCTTTGGCTCAGGCAAAAAAGCCGAAGCGTAATCAGGCCAGCTGATTTACCTCAGGGCCGCTTCAGATAATGAGGCGGCCCTTTTTTTATGGCTGCTATTTATGCGGGCCGTCTGTCGCTGGTCGACTTTTCGTACATCGGGTGTTGGGGGATTAAGAGTACAGTGATCATTAACGAATAACGTTAAGCGTTAAATTATGATAAAAAGCTTCAGATGCGCAGACACCAGAATCTTTTTTGAGACCGGCCGAACCCGACGGTGGGTCGCAATAGCTTCGGTGGTTGAGCGAAAACTGACCATGCTGGACGCTGCCCTTGAACTCGCCGATTTGCGCTCGCCACCTGGAAACAGGTTAGAGCCACTGTATGGGGATAGAGAAGGCCAATACAGTATTCGAATCAACGGTCAGTATCGGATCTGTTTTTTTTGGAGCCCCAACGGCGCGGAAAATGTCGAAATTGTGGACTACCACTGAGGTGAATCATGTTTAAAAACGGCATGCGGCCCATACATCCCGGAGAGATTCTCAAGGAGGAGTATCTGGATCCGCTTGGCCTGACAGCCGCTGCACTGGCGCGAGCCTTACGGGTTTCTGCACCGACAGTGAATGAAATTGTATTGATGCGTCGTGGCATTAGCGCGGATGTGGCGTTGCGCTTGGCTATCGCCTTGGACACGTCGGCGCAATTTTGGCTGAATCTGCAAACAGCTTACGACCTGCGCACCGCTGAAATTGCAAAAGGGGCGCAGATTGAAAGAGAGGTCGAGAAAGTAGTCCATTGCGCCTGACGAAAACAACACTGCAATCATTCAGTGAGCGGTCCAGTGTGTTGACTACAGCGCTCGACAATGCACTGGTTGTGGTCGACTTGAGACTCGTGTGATCCTTGCCGCCTTTGTGTTCAAGGCGTCTTTTTTCATGTCCAAAACCATCCGTATTGCTGCTGCTTTGTTGATCGAGCCCAATGGCCAGACCCTGCTCGTACGCAAGCGCGGCACACAGGCTTTCATGCAACCCGGCGGCAAGATTGATGCAGGCGAGAAGCCTGCCGAGGCCTTGGCCCGTGAGCTGCACGAGGAGCTTGGCCTGATCATTGAGCCCTCGGACGCCGTGTACCTGGGTAACTTTTCGGCACCTGCAGTCAACGAGCCGGGATATACCGTGGAGGCCGATTTGTTCCAGGTCACCATCGACGAGCCTGTCAGCCCGGCCGCCGAGATTGAAGAGGTGCGCTGGATTGATCCGGCAACCGATGGCGACCTGATTCTGGCGCCCTTGACACGTGACTTGATCCTGCCGTTTTATCGCCAATCGCTGGCCTGATATCACACCCAAGGACTGCCCATGATTCCTGCTCATGACCTGCTGATTTTTGCTGCGGCCTGTTTGCTGATGGTGCTGACGCCAGGGCCGAACATGATTTACCTGATTTCACGTTCAATCTGTCAAGGGCGTAAAGCCGGGATCACTTCCTTGGTCGGTGTAGTGGCCGGTTTCTTCGTGCATATGTTTGCTGCGGCCGCGGGGCTGACAGCCGTTTTTCTGGCCGTGCCGATGGCTTATGAAGCGTTGAAATGGGCAGGCGCGCTGTACCTGTTGTGGATGGCCTGGCAAGCCTTGAAACCTGGTGCGCGCTCGCCGTTCGAAGCGCGTGACCTGGCGCCGGACTCAACACCAAAGCTGATGCTGATGGGGTTTATGACCAGTGTGCTGAACCCCAAGGTGGCGATGTTTTACCTCTCGATATTCCCGCAATTCATCACCCCTGAGCATGGCTCGGTGTTTACCCAGAGTCTGGTGCTCGGCTTTACTCAAATCACGGTCAGCTTCAGCGTTAACCTGCTGATCGCTTTGTTCGCTTCCGGTATCGCCGTGTGGTTTGCTCGCAACCCCACGTGGCTGATCGCGCAACGTTTTGTGATGGGTTTTGTATTGGCGGGGCTGGCGATCAGGCTGCTGTTGGAACAACGTAAAACCGTTTGATTGGGACCCACCGTAATGGCTATTGAACTGCTTGATCCCTCCTACGCCAAGGCTTATCGCCAATTGATGCTGGAGGCGTACTCGCTGCACCCTGAGGCCTTTGTGTCTGGTATTGCTGACCGTGAGAAATTGCCGCTGAGCTGGTGGGAAGGGCAATTGGATGACGAGTTAAGCGCCCTGTTTGGTGCTTTTATTGACGCGCAACTGGTGGGTATTGTCGGGTTGGCATTTGAGCCCTGGGAAGATGCGCAGCACAAGGCCACGTTGTTTGGTCTGTACGTACCCCACGCCTTTCGCGGCCAGGGAGTGGGCGAGCAACTGGTGCAGGCCGTGCTGTCGCTGGCCGAACAAGAACCTGATATCAAAGTGGTTGAATTGACCGTGAGTGCCAACAGCACGGCGGCGCTGGCACTGTATCGGCGTTGCGGGTTTGAGCAATCGGGGCTGGAAGACAGCGCGATTCGGGTTGGCGAAGACTATTACGACCGCGTGCATATGCGGCGTCTGACGACGCCGGAGGAATAACGGCAGGAGCGAGGGGGCCGCCGCGTCTTCGACGCCGCGCTGTCGCGCATCAAACAGGACAGCGAGTATCTTCAGCATCCCCCAATCGGTTCCCTCTCCTTCGGGAGAGGCGTGGTGAGGGGGCTCTTAGATCAAGATCAAAAGATCGCGAGGCAAGCTCGCTCCTACAGGCGGTGGCGGTGCTTTATTTCACTGCGCTGACGCCATCCAGCGTCGAGAACGACGTGTCTTTTGCGGTCAGCAAGAAGTCGCGCATGTAGGGCGCATCCAGCATGTCGGTGCGCACGGCGGCATACAGCGTGGCGAACAAGCCTTTCTCACCCAGGCGCTTGGCCTGCACATAGCCCCGTGAGCTGTATTCATGCAGCGCCCAATGCGGCATCCCGCACACGCCTCGGCCACTGGCCACCAGCTGCATCATCATCACCGTCAGTTCAGAAGTCCGCACGTGTGCCGGTTCAATATCCGCAGGCTCCAGGAAGCGGGTGAAGATGTCGAGGCGGTCACGCTCCACCGGGTAGGTGATGAGGATTTCTGTGCTCAGGTCTTCAGGCACGATAAACGGTTTGCTGGCCAGCGGATGTTGGTTGGCCACCGCCAGCATGGCTTCGTAGGTAAACAGCGGCACGTAAGTCAGCCCGGCGATTTCTTGCGGGTCTGACGTCACCACCAGGTCCAGATCACCCCGTGCCAACGCTGGCAGAGGCGCGAAAGCAAAGCCCGACGCCAGGTCGAGTTCAACCTCGGGCCAGGCATCGCGGAACTGGTCGATGGTGGGCATCAGCCACTGGAAGCAACTGTGGCATTCAATCGCCATGTGCAAGCGCCCGGCGGTGCCGCCCACCAGCCGTGTGATATCGCGTTCAGCCGCACGCAGCAATGGCAGCATGGCGTCAGCCAGTTGCAGCAGGCGCAACCCGCCGCTGGTGAAACGCACGGGTTTGGTCTTGCGCACAAAGAGCGGCATGCCCATGCGCTCTTCCAATTCTTTGAATTGATGAGACAGCGCAGATTGAGTCAGGTGCAAGCGCTCGGCCGCTTCAACCAGGCTGTCGGACTCGCGTAAAGCGTGCAGGGTTTTGAGGTGACGAATTTCCAGCACGGTGACTCCATGAGTAAACTTGATGATCAACACGAAAGCGTTGAGTTTGTCTCATGTTGCCGTGGGTGTCGATAAGACGCATCACTGACGGGGTGGAGCGGTATGCCGATCGGGTCCCCCGCTAGCGCCTGTACATCGTCCCCATGGTTTCTGATAAGTGGTAGGCCGGACTGTCATTTCTTACAGTAGGCAAGCCCCTTTGTGCATTGCTTAATCACTCTCAGCAGAGCCTGCCTCCGATTTATGTGCTGCCACCTCTACGAATAGCAGAGGTAAAGCCTACGGGGGTTAATTAAGCCGCCAATTGGGAATGTTAGTGATGGTTGGGAAAAAGTCGTCCGAAAAGCCCACTACAAAAAAAGACACAGACAAAAAGTCAGCTAATAAAGGAAAGAAGGCCACAAGCACGCCGCAAAAGTCTAAAAAAATCAAGACAAACGACACTGTCCAAGCGGCGCCCATTCCGGAACGCAGTGCTGTGGCTCGTGACGCGTTGCAAGCGTTCAACCAACAGCTCACCCGGCTAGGTTTTACCTCCGTGTTTGAGGTGGTTCGTCGTGGTCGCACCCAGGTTGTCGCTCACTTGCTGCAACAGCCCGCGCTGGGGTTGCAACATCACCAAGCAGTAGATTTTTATGAGCAAGCGCAAACCCGGGCGGCCTCTCTGACGCGGCTCTATGCCCAATTGTGCGCGCGGAGCGAGCCTGCCATGCGAGGCTTGAGCAAGTTGGGTGTGCATTACAACCGTACCTTGATGCAGCGTTCACTCGGTGGTGGCGGCAACTATGAAGATTGGTTCGAGCCGGCCAGTGGCACTGAGTTTGCTCACCCTGACTCGGTAGGTTCGTTGTTTTCCCCGGCCAGTTATCTGACCGATCTGTATCGTGCCGCCAAGCCGCTGCACCCTGTTGCGCATGGCTTGCAGTTAGATAATCGGCGCCCTGATCTGGGCTCGCTGACCCTGAACGACGCCAATTTGCATGAAGAAATCTCGACGCTGGCTCTGACCTTGGAAGTGCTCGATGCCGGTGTCGAAGGTGATGCTGACGAATTACTGCGTACGACGGTTTATCCGATGAATCTGCCTTATAACCATGCCAGCGAAAGAATTTTTCAGGGGCTGGCAGCCCGTAAAAATAGCCCTGTGGATATTTGGTCGGTATTGGGGGAATTCGAGGGCGCGGCGTTAAACCGGGATCTTGAACTGTTGAGCTGGGCAACGAGAATGCCTGTTGCTTATGCGCGTGATGCGTTGGGAATGTCCCCGGAGTTAGTCGACATACTGACTGAACAGCGCAATACATCTGACGCAAGTGTGGCCAGATACTTTGGTCACCCTAGTATTACTAGCATGCGTTTCGCATCGGTATTTCAAAAGGCTCTTAAACTGCCTGAAGGCACTATTTTAGAGGCATTAGGGGCGGGGCCTTATTATGAGGATGAGACCACGCTGCTCTTGGAAAGTGACCCTGAACAACGACGTGAACCGATAACGATCATGGTGAGTAAACAGGTCATTATTGTCCCACCTCAAACCTACGGTGCACGCTATATCAATGGCTGGGACGACGGTAATCCGGCCGCAGCCAAACCCTTCTATTGGTACGTCGGAGCAGCGCTCGGTCAGGAAGTGCCCGCGCCAATAAACAGCCCCTCAAACAGTGGTTTGTACAACCGTAATGGCCGTGCTTTCGAACGTCTCAATCGCCTGGTTCGGCTGCAGCGACATCTGAAGGTATTGTCGTTCGCAGAACTGGACTGGCTGATCAGTCAGGCCAACGAAGATATAACGGCTCACCCATTGACGCAGACGCTGCAGGCACTCGCAGTCTATATGCCACTGCGCAAGCGGTATGGCATGACGGTGAATGGCTTTGCCGCCTGCCTGGGTGTGATCAACACCTTCCATGCCACGGGCACGTTATCGTTTTATCGTTCCCTGTTTGGTCAGACTGACTTGATCGGGAAAATCAATATTTCCTTCAGTGGTACGTCTGAAACGCCAGACGCCACCTCTATGAAGGTGCGCGCAGCGCTGTGCCAAGGCCTGCAGATTGATGACGGTACGCTTGTTTTGCTGGCGGGTTACTTGCCAGGTATTACCGGGGCGGTATTACCAGTGCTGCAGTTAGAGCACATCTCAGCGCTGTATCGGCTGGTTGCGATTCCACGATTATTTGGTCTGAGTGTGCTCGAGGCTTTGTATCTTTGGGACTTAATGGGCAGCCCCAATGCTATTGCTAAAGCGCTGGCTCAACCAAGGCCTGGCGCCGTTGCTCTCGGTGTCTTGATCCGCACGGGTTATCTGGTCGACTGGATGAGTGCCGAGCAATTGGAGCCCGCGTCATTGGTCGCGATGACAAGTAATCGCTATCCGATGCAGCTCACTCATGAACTGAAATCCTTTATCGATAATATTTACAGCACGCTGACTGGTCGTGAAGTGGTCACGCCTGAGCGACGGTTTACAGAGGACGCGTCAATAAAGGCTCAACTGGCGCGCCATTTCGCAGCAGAGTTTGGCTTGAAGCCCAATGTCACAGCGACCCTGCTGATGTGGGTCGACGCTGTCGCCGGGATGATGAACCCAAGTTTGTTTGGATACGACCTCTTAAGTTTTTGGGCTGATATCCAGGCATTTTGCCAAGACAGTAAATTCAGTACTGACAAAATAGTTCAGTACGCCTGTTTGGCGAGGCAGTTCGCCCAAGTCTGCTATTGGGCTCAGTTGGGCGAGCAGGACTTGGCGCTGCTGATGCCCAGCGTTGAGCCGGTCAGGCCTTCGGTGCTGACAGGCCAAGACACGATGCCCACGTTAACGCTGAGTTTTCTGCTGCTGTTGTCGCGCTATCGTCGCTGGCAACTGCAATTGATTCGTCCGGTGGCCGAGGCGCGTGAATTCCTGAAGCGCGCGGCCGAGGGGGACCCGGATTTAACGGTCGACGGCGCCGCGCAATTGCTCAGCGACCTGCACGGTTGGCAACTGGCACAAACCAGGGCGCTGATGGGCGAACACATTCCGTGCAGTTTTGCAGCGTTATTGCCCTTGCTGCGTCGTATGCAATTGAGCACAAAACTCAATGTATCCCCCACCAATCTTTCCCTGATTGAGACATTGACTGGCTCAGGCACATTACAGCCAACCCTTGAACACATTGCCGACTTGATCATCGCAGCAGCGCATGGTTAACACGGGAGAAACAGCATGAACGAGACTTTGTTAGCTGGCCTGAACGAATCCCGGCGCGATGCTTTGGTGGCGTATTACATCCAGCGTGTGATTCCTGATCGTGGTCTTGGTGAGTTGGCTGAAAAAATTGTCAGCGCAGATGATCTTTATGAGTACCTGCTGCTGGATACGCAAGTGTCCGGTCTTATCAAGACCAGTCGTATTGCCGAAGCGGTGGCCAGTGTCCAGTTGTATTTACACCGTTGCCAGGAACAGTTAGAACCTGATACTGACGCGCAGGCCATGCAAGAGGCTTCACGCCACAACGGCTATTTCAGCCGTTGGAACGCCTATAACAAACGCTACGCCAACTGGGCCGGATTACAGCGGTTATTACATTACCCCGCCAGCTATATTGACCCTGAATTGCGCTACAACAAAACCCAGTTGTTTGTAGAGCTGGAGTCAGCGATCAATCAGGGCCGTGTTACCGAAGAGCGCGTTGAACAGGCGTTTACGCAATACGTGAGCGGCCTGCGCAATGTGCTGGATATTCGTTATGACAGTGGGTATCAGGTTGAATCGGCTGGAAAGCAGGGCGTCGCGTATTTTTGCGGCAGCATTCCCGGTACGACCGGGGAGTATTACTGGCGACGTGTGGATGCAACCGATTACGGTGAAGACTCTAGAGTGCGCAATGCCGGAGCATGGACAGAATGGCTGAAGATTGATGCGCCATTACAACCATTGCCGGACACAGTGCCGTCGATTGTATATTTTGATAGTCGCCTGCATGTGCTGTGTGTGCATGAATATGCGAGCAGGAGCGAACTTACCGATACAGGCGACGTTCTTGAAACTCAACTAATCAATATTCGGGAGCTGCAAGTCGCGACCTTGCTTCCCAGCGGGCAATGGAAGTTGCGTAACTACCCACTCACCAATAACGCCCTCGGCGTTTTTGCGGTTGAGTTGCGTGATGTCAGGCCAGGTGTGGCGCCGTCGTTGGGTGTTTTTTTTGAGGTGCCCAAGGGGCTTGATGTTGCTCGCTACAATAAAACGTTACAACCGGTTGAGTCGTTAGGCGTAATGGATAGCTTGGGGTTTATACATGAGCTTATACAAGAACCCTATAGTCATATCTTCCCGGTGCGGCAGCCAATTAGTTATACGGCCGCCACGGAGGCAGCCGAATATATAGTGAAGAGTGATTTTTATCGTGATTATTTTAATAGTAATTCAGGGGTGGGGTTTAAGGTTTCTGATTTACTATTTTCCAAGTCTTCAGGTGGTAAGTTGTCAGTTGATATGAACTTGGTGGTAAATTATCCGTATAACGTTAAATTTGCTGTTGAGATTTTTTATTCTAGTAGTGGTGTTTTCGATTCTGTGTTTTTTGATGGTAACAGTCATAACGCAACGGTTACGGTTCTCACTAATGTTGTGTTTGATGATTTTGCGATAGACAGGTTGTTTCGCGTAAAGCTGATTCTCAATACCAACGCGTTCGATGTTGAGTTGTCACGAGTGAATGATAGTGCCCCGGCAACCTTCAAAAACATCGTCCCCAATGAGAACCTGTGGATCTCAACTTCCCGCCTGAACACAGGCCGTACTCAAATGTTGTACACCATGCCCGGTCAACATAAGGAGTTCACCTTAACAACACTCGCCGGTCCGTTAATGGAACAAAAAATGCTCGATGGCGTGGACGCGCTGTTGTCATGGGACCTGCAGCAGCTTTTGATCGATCCAGAGGATTACGCTGGCAACTCGATTACGCGCCCACTCACTTTTATTGGGGGCGTAGGGCTCTACACATGGGAAGTGTTCTTTCATGCCCCACTGCTGATTGCCAACCGACTGTTGTCTGAACAGCGTTTCGATGAGGCCGAGCGTTGGTTTAAGCGCATCTTCGATCCGGCAGGTTATCGCGATGCCGATGGCAACTTGCAGATGAACGGTACGCAACCGCGCTACTGGAATGTGCGCCCGTTGCAGGAAGACATCGCCTGGAACCCTTCGTCCCCAACTGACACCGATGACCCAGATGTCATCGCTGCCGCTGACCCTATGCACTACAAGCTGGCCGTTTACCTGCGCACATTGGAACTGCTGTCCGCACGAGGCGACCACTTGTATCGCCAGCAAACCCGCGACAGCCTCAGTGAGGCCCGCATGTGGTACGTGCAAGCCCTGCAAATGCTCGGCCCGCGCCCGACGCTGCCGTTAGCTCTGGCGTGGGACGCACCGACACTGAACGAGGCCAGCAGTGCTGACAATCTTCGATTACTGCAGTTGGAACAAATGGTCGAGCAGCAATTACCGCATCTGGCCCCTGCATCCGTGCCGCAGATTACAGTGGTCAACGGGCCGTTTCGGGCCCCGGTTGATGCTGCCGTGCTGGCTTACTGGGATCGTTTTGAAGGGCGGCTTTACAACCTGCGCCATAACCTGTCCATCGACGGGCATCCGCTGTCACTGAGACTGTTCGAATTACCCACCGATCCGCGCGCGCTGCAAATGGCACGGCTGGCGGGGGACGGTGCAGGTAGCCAGGAGGCGCAAGTTACACCACTGCTGTGGCCGCAACGCTTTCCAGTGATAGTGGAGCGTGCTCGCGCTGGCGTACAACAGGTCATCCAGTTCGGTGCCAACCTGCAAAGTGTACTGGAACGCCGCGACGCCGATGCGTTAAGTGTTATGCAGCAAACGCAGCAGGGCGGGCTTCTGGCCATTTTGCGTGAAGTACATCGTGCCAATCTGGCCTCGCTCGACCAGACCCTGGAGGGGATGAAGAAAAGCCAGGCCAGCCATTTGGCCCGTCAGCAGCATTATGAGGCGCTGTACCAGGAAAATATCTCCTCGCGAGAGCAGCAGTCCATGGACTTGCGCAGCGACGCAGGCTTTCTCGACGGCGCTGCAGGAGTAATGCGGCTAGCGGGTGGAGCACTGAATACGCTCCCAACAATGGCCATGGCGGGGGGTGGTATTGGTTTTGCTATGGGCGGGGCGGGATGGGGCAAGTTAGGCAGCGTCGTTGATGCTTCCAGCGACGCGCTTAGAATTACGGCCAACATAATGGAAGGCATCGCCGGGAAAATAGATATATCCGAGCAATACCGCCGCAGGCGTCAAGACTGGGATTTGCAGCGTGATCAGGCGCGGCGTGAAGTGGAACAACTCACGGACCAGATCGCGGCCTTGAACCAACAAAAAAACATGACACTTAAACAGCAACAGCAGACTGAACTGGAACAGGCCTACAGTGCTGCGGTACTGGAAGTAATGACCACCCGCTTCACCGGTCAAGCTCTGTTTAATTGGCAGGCTGCGCGGCTGGCCACGCTTTACTACCAGCTTTACGACTCGGTATCGGCACTGTGTACTCAGGCGCAAGCCAGCCTGCGCTGGGAAACGAGTGATTTACGCAACTATCTGCGCCCAGGTAACTGGAACGATCTGTATCAGGGGTTGCTGGCCGGGGAGAGTCTTCTTCTGAGTTTGCAACAGATGGAGAACACGTACCTGCAGTGGGATCGTCGGGCATTGGAGGTGCGCAAAACGGTCTCGTTGCTGTCGCTGTCCCCGAGTCTGATTACAGACATTCAAACAGCATTGACGCAAAAGGCCTCTACGCTCGCACGCCGTCATGAAGAACCGTCCAAGGTAACTGTGACGTTGAAAGAAGAGGGGCTGATCCTGACCTTTGATCTCAAAGACATGAATATCGCGAACGATTATCCGGACAGGCTGGGGGCGAGGCGTTTGCTCAAGGCGTTGAGTGTCTCGCTACCCGCACTTCTGGGGCCGTATCAAGACGTGCAAGCTTTATTGAGTTACTCGGGCAATGAACCGATAGCGGACGGTTGCACGGCGGTGGCGATTTCCCATGGTCTGAATGACAACGGCCTGTTCCAGTTGGATTTCAACGATGGGAAGTATTTGCCGTTTGAAGGCATACCGGTGAAAGACGCGGCGTTTTCTCTGATGTTTCCGAACGCTGCTGAGCAGGCCAATACCCCCAACCAGCAGGCCATGTTAATGAGCTTGAATGACATTATTTTGCATATCAATTACACCATTCGCTAAACGTGCCCCGAGAGGCCAGGTGAGTATCACCTGGCAATCTTGTCGACATGTATATCGAGTTTTTTCAGGCGATACCAAAAGCTGCGCTCTGAAATTCCGATCAATTGTGCGGCCGCCGCCTGAACGCCTTGGGCCTGTTGCAAGGCGGCCAGGATGTAGGCCTTTTCAACCTCGGCCAGGGCGGCTTCCAGATCAGGTGGGACGCAGACTTCAGGGGTCAGCAAACTGCTGCTCTGCAGCGGCTGGGCACTGAACAGGTAAGGCGGTAAATCGCTGTCTTCAATGGTGCTGCTCTGGGCCACGATGGTGGCGCGTTCCACGCAGTTTTGCAGTTCGCGAATGTTCCCTGGCCAGTTGTATTGCGTCATTGCTTGCAAGGCGCTCGGGCTAAAACCGCTGATCCGTTTACCTGCGGTTGCACCCAGGTTGTGGGCAAAGTGCCGCGCCAGCGGACCGATGTCTTCAACGCGCTCGCGCAAGGCGGGCAGCGGGATCGGGAAGACGTTCAAGCGGTAGTACAAGTCTTCGCGAAACTCTTTGTTGGCCACGGCTTCCAGCAGGTTTTTGTTGGTGGCGGCAATCACCCGCACGTCCACTTTACGTTCCCGCGGGTCGCCTACGGGTTCAATCACCCGTTCTTGCAACGCGCGCAAAATCTTGGCTTGCAAGGCCAACGGCATGTCGCCTACTTCGTCGAGAAACAACGTACCTTTGTCGGCCTGCATAAAGCGACCGACGCGATCGGCCACCGCGCCCGTAAAAGCGCCTTTGCGATGGCCAAACATCTCGCTTTCCAGCAGCCCTTCAGGAATGGCCGCACAGTTGACCGCGACAAAGGGTTTGTCTGCCCGGCTGCCATGCCGGTGGATGGCGCGGGCGACCATTTCTTTTCCGGTGCCGCTTTCGCCGGTCAGCAAGATGGTGGCGCTGCTGTCGCGCACCGAGTCGATGGCTTGCAGGACACGACGAAAACTCGGGCTCTCACCCACCAGGCTGTCTATGTGCTGGTGTTCGTCGAGTTCGGCGCGCATGCGCGCGTTGTCGCGCACGATGTCGCGAAACTGCAGGGCTTTGCTGACGGTGATGTCGAGCTCGTCGATGTCGAAGGGTTTGGCGATGTAGTCGTAGGCACCGTTACGCATCGACTGTACGGCGTTTTTCACCGTGCTGTAGGCAGTCATCACGATCACTGGCAATTGCGGGTAGCGCACTTTGACCTCGGCCAGTAACTGCGGGCCGTCCATGCCGGGCATGCGCCAGTCGCTGATCACCAGGTCAATGTCTTCCTGCTCAAGAATGGCCAGGGCTTGCAGGCCGTTGCCAGCGGTGAACACGTGAACATCGTTCTGGGTCAGCGCCGAGCTGAGCAGGTCACAGAGTTTTGGCTCATCGTCGACTACCAGTACGTTATGGCTCATGACTCATCCCCTCCGTGGGCCGGAATATACAAGTTGAAGGTGGTGCCAGCGTCTTTTTCGCTGAGGCATTCAACACGGCCGTCATGGTTTTCCAGGATCGAAAAGACTTTGGGCAAGCCCAAGCCGGTGCCCGAAGCTTTGGTGGTAACAAATGGGGTGAAAATGCGTTCGATCATGTCGGCTTCAATACCTTGGCCCGTATCGATAATGCTCAAGACGGTATCGCCGTTGTCGTCCTGCGCAATGCGCAAGGTCAGGTAGCCACCGTCAGGCATGGCGTCGATGGCATTGATGATCAAATTCAGGCACGCCTGTTTCAACTGCCGGGCATCGGCATACAGGGTCGCACCGGGGGCCTGATCGTCGATCTGGGCCTCGATGCTGTGGCTCTTCAGCTCGGGTTCGCAAAAGCCCAGGATGTCTTCGACCAATGGCCGCGCCAGTTGTTGCGAGCGCACTGGGGCGCTGGGTTTGGCGAAGTCGAGGAACTCAGTGATCAGTTCGTTGATGCGCGTGACTTCACTGACCACGTATTCCAGGTGGCGTTTGTCCGTCTCGCCCAGGTCGGCCCGGCGGTGCAGCAACTGGGTGGCGGTTTTAATGATGCCCAGCGGATTGCGGATTTCGTGTGCCAGGCCCATGGCCACTTCGCCCAGGGCATGCAGACGGTCACGCCGACGCAGTTGGCCTTCGAGGTGTTGTAACTCGCCCAGGCGCGCAGTCATGTGGTTGAAGGTGCTGCTCAACTCGGCCAGTTCATCGTGCCCCGACACTGCGACGCGCTGGTTGTAATCTCCCGCCGTCACTGCGCGTACGCCTTCGGACAAGGCGCGCAGCGGCCGTGTCAGGCGCTCTGACACCAGCCAGCCGACGGTCAGTGACAGCAAAGAACCGAGCAGAAAAATCAGCGCAAACAGGTTGGTCTGATTGACCAGCCCGACGAGGCTGGAATGGCGCAGCAGGCCGCTGTAGATCACCCCTTGCAACTCGCCGTTGTCGTTAAGGATGGGCCAGTACAGACCGCTGTAGCGGCTGGTGAATTGCTCGCTGGGCAGCTTGGTCTCGCGCAGGGTTTTCTCGATGCTGTGGGAGAGCGTGGGCTTGTGTTCATCAAAGTGCTGGCTGGAGAAAATCTCGGCAAAGCCATTGGCATTGGACAGGTACAGGCGCAGGTCGAGGGAATGCACATCGGCCACGCTGGTCAGAAAGCTGCTGTCCATGAAGGTCGCCACCAGCAGTTGGAAGTCCTCGCCGTCTTGAGCGGTAGGAAACGTCGACACCACGGTGCCGGTCGGCACGCCGCCGACATTGATGGTCTGCAAGACGGCGTTGGGGGCCAGGCTGATCTGGTCGACGATGTTGTCGCTGGCGGTGCTGAACACCACTTTATGGTCGCTGGTGCGAATCAGTGCCACTACATCAATGCCCATCGCGTCGGCAATGTCGGCGGTGAGTTTGTCGTGGCGAATGGCTTTGTTGGAAGACGGCGGGTGGGTGTATTGCTGGAACAACTTGGCGACGCGGGCGTTGTCCTGAAGGATCTCGCTGATTTCGTCTTTGACGATTTTGGTCGATTCCTGCAGCCAGACCCGCACGTTACTGTCGAAAATCTGTGACAGGGTGGTGGCGGCCAATTCTGCGGCGATCATGGTCGGCACAACGCTGACCAGCCAAAAAGCCAGTACCAATTTGCGCTGCACCGTCCAGCGCGAGACCTTGAAGGGCTGGGGTTTGCGCGAAGATTCAGGCGTGATGGGCATTATGTCTCGCTTATCGCGGCAGCCAGAGCAGGGTCGTGGCGGTCTGGGCGGATGAACAGTTTGACCAGTTTGAGCACGCCATTGATCAAGCGGTTGCGATGGCGGAAGAACAGGGTGTTGTTCTGAAACGTGCAACCCAGGCGAATCTTGCTGGCATAGCCTGCCTGACCACATTCATATAAGGCAATGTTGTTGCGAATACAGTAGTCGACATTCACCACCCAACTCCTGAAATACAAGTTGTACTCGCGGCTAAGCGTAAGGTCATGACCAAAAAACTTGTCGATCAACCGATGCTCGTCAATCAGCACCAGGTTGAAGGCGACCAGATGTTCGTCGACCCAATACAACACGCACAGCGCCCGGTCACCCAGTTGCTCGAGAATACCGGTGAAATACGCGGGCGGTAAGCGTTCAAATTGCAAATCACTGCGTTCGAGGGTGGCTTCGTAGAGGCGCATGACCTCGGGCAAGACGTCGTCGATATTGTTGCGCCATTCCACCCGTGGTTCTGGCGCCCGCAGCTTGCGGCGCATGTCTTTGCGCGTCGATTTACCCAGAGAGCCGAGGTAGCTGTCGACCGAGCCATAGGGCACCGGGAGCATGGCGCTGGGCAGGCTGGGCATGGATTGAAAACCCGCGGCCTTGCAGCTGTGCGCCCAGTCATTGTCGTGGCTGGGCACGTCTTTGATGGCAATCAGGCCGATGCCCAGTTGGGCGGCGTCGCTGTGGGCCAGCTTAAGGAGTCGGGCGAGCAGGGCGGGGCGTTCGGAGGCGGCAATGTGGCTGGCCGTGCCCGCGCTGCATTGTTCTGTCACCGGCGAGCCGATGGCGTACAGGTGTAAGTGCATCAACCCGGGCATCACGCGATTCAATTGCTCGGTAAAGCGTTTACCGATGCCTTGAACCGTGGTGTCGAGCCGATAGCTGGTGGTGAATGCGGTGGCCGCTGCAATCAAGGTCGAGCCTTCGAACAGCGTCAGGTAACGCCATTCGAAGCCCTCGATGCCGGCTTTTTCGACCGCCATGATGTAGTCCCAATCCTCCAGAGCACCTGGGAAACAGTCATTCCAGGCCTCGCGCTCGATGGCCTGGAGTGATGAAAAGGCGTGGGCAGTAATCATGAGACGTCCTTGGGTCAGGCTTGTTGCAAATACTCAATCGGTTGCGTTGTCACGTTGCTGTTCTTTTTTACGAAGGCGGCACTCAACTCGATCACTCGGCGGTATTGCAGGTCGACGGTGATCATGTGGTAGCAGTTGTCGAGCAGCACTTTGGTCACCTGGCCGCCCAAGTGGCGCTCCACGTAATCGGCGTTCCAGCGGCTGGTGATATCGTCTTCGATGGAGTGCAGCACCAGTGCAGGCGTGGTGATCGATGGCATGCGTTTCTTCACCACAGCGTTCATCCGGTGCAGTTCGCGCACGGTCACGCCTTCCATCGTCAACAACCCGGCATTGCTGCTTTCGCCGGCTTTCATCTGGCGCTCGACAATCGCCCGCAAGCGCTCGTTCTTGATGCCGTAAGGCGGCTTTTCTTCAAAGCTGCACAGGTGCACACCGCCCGGAATCGCCATCAGCAGCGGGGTCAAAAACGCCAGCTTGTTGATGCTCCAGCCGTCGTAACGCAAGGTGGTGGAATACATCAGCAAACCGGCGACCTGGCCGGGGTGCTCGGAGGCCACGTACATCGACATTACGGCGCCCATCGACAAGCCGCCGACGAACACCTGCTGGTGACGTTGGCGAATGCCGGCGAAGGTTTTGCGCACGCCTTCGTACCAGTCTTGCCAGCCGGTGGCTTGCAGGTCGCTGTTGTCACCGCAGTGCCCGGCCAGGGTCGGAACGTACACCGTGCACGTACCGTCTTTGGCCAGGCCCTGGGCCACCCGACGGAGTTCCGTCGGGGTGCCGGTGAGGCCGTGGATCAACAGGATCCCGACCTCACCTGTGCCGAGAACGAAACCGGCGTCGCCTTCGCCCAGATCGATCTCTGACGCGTTCACCGTTTCATCGCCCGGTGCAGCAGGCGGTCGAGCAGGGCCAGGCCCAGGTCGATTTCTTCGTAGCTGATTTCCAGCGACGGTGCCAGGGTGATGACGTTTTTGTAGTAGCCGCCCACGTCCAGAATCAGACCCAGACGCTTGCCGTCGATTTCGATGTCGCCCTTCATGCCTTCTTCAACCATGTAGTCCAGGGTTGCCTTGTCTGGCGTGAAGCCGTCCGGACCGCAGATTTCGCAGCGCAGGGCCAGGCCCAGACCGTCGACATCGCCGATGATCGGGTAGCGTTTTTGCAGCTCTTGCAGGCCTTCCAGGAAGTATTTGCCCTTGGCCATGACCATCGCGCCGTAATCGACTTCGCTGGTCATTTTGAACATTTCCAGGCCTACGGCGGTGCCCAGCGGGTTGGACGCGAAGGTGGAGTGAGTCGAACCTGGCGGGAATACCTTCGGGTTGATCAGCTCTTCACGGGCCCAGATGCCGCCCAGCGGGTTGAGGCCGTTGGTCAGTGCCTTGCCGAAGACGATCACGTCAGGTTTGACGTCAAAGTGTTCGATCGACCACAGCTTGCCGGTACGCCAGAAGCCCATCTGGATTTCGTCGACCACCATCAAGATGCCGTGCTGATCGAGCACTTGCTTGAGTTCGCGGTAGAAGTTCATCGGCGGAATCACGTAGCCGCCGGTGCCCTGGATCGGCTCGACGTAGAACGCTGCGTATTCGCTTTGACCGACTTTCGGGTCCCACACGCCGTTGTATTCCGTTTCGAACAGACGGGCGAATTGCTGTACGCAGTGGCTGCCGTATTCTTCTTTGGTCATGCCTTTAGGGCCGCGGAAGTGGTACGGGAACGGGATGAAGTTGGCACGCTCACCGAAGTGACCGTAGCGGCGACGGTAGCGGTAGCTCGAGGTGATCGAGGACGCGCCCAGGGTACGGCCGTGGTAGCCGCCTTCGAAGGCGAACATCAGGCTTTTGCCGTTGCTGGCGTTACGCACCACTTTGAGGGAGTCTTCGATGGACTGCGAACCGCCGACGTTGAAGTGCACGCGACCGTCGAGGCCGAACTTGTTTTTGGCGTCGACGGCGATGCGTTCCGACAGCTCGATCTTGCCTTTGTGCAGGTATTGGCTGGCGATCTGCGGCAGGGTGTCGATCTGTTGTTTCAGCGCGTTGTTCAGGCGTGGGTTGGCGTAACCGAAGTTAACCGCCGAGTACCACATTTGCAGGTCAAGGTAGGCCTGGTCTTCGGTGTCCCAAACGTAGGAGCCTTCGCAACGGCTGAAAATACGTGGTGGCTCGATGTAGTGAACGGTATCGCCGTACGAGCAGTACTTGGCTTCTTTTTCCAGAAGAATCTGGTCTTCAGCGGTAGCGATTCGAATATCAGACATGATTGAAGAGTTCCTGCTGGTCACGAGAATAATGAGGGGCGTTAGCGGCGTTGCTTGGCAATTTGGCCAGCAAGGCCGGGAGTTCAGCGAAAGAGTCGAAGCGTGCGTACGGGATGCCGTTGCGCTCGCAGTGGTCGGCCAGGCTGTCTTTGGCAAACACGAAGTCGGCGGACGAGGCCACGCACATGTCGGAACGGCCATCGCCAATTACCAGCACGCGTTTGCCGCTGGGCGTGGACTTGCATTTGCAGTTGCCCGAGGCGGCGCGGCAGGCGTCGCTGGAGTAAGGGAAGTCAATGCGCCAGCTGTTCTGGTCAACCTGACGCAAGCGGTTGGCGAGAATCGGCAGCAGGGTCACGTAATTGCGTGCCAGGATGCGCGCGATGCCTTGTTCGATGCCGTCGCTGACCACTTCCAGGGTCGCGCCGAGGCCGATGACGTGATCGACGAAGTCCGGGAAGTCCGGGTCAATCTCCACCGTATCGAAGTAAGCCAGCAATTCGGCTGGCGAGGCTTTGACCAGCGACAGCTGGCGGCTCAGGCATTCACGCGAACCGATTTCACCTTGCACCCATTGTTCTTCGATCGTCTCCCAGCTAGGGTCAGCGAAGCGTTGAAGAATGTTGTCGATGACGTCGGTACGGGTAATGGTCCCGTCGAAATCACACACGATATGCCATTGCATCATCTGCATTGTCCTGTTGAGGAGAGGCGCTGTTTGCGCATGAACAGGCATTTGCATCGACTGTGCCAACTTGCCAAAGCCCAGCGGGCGCGGGCCTTGGAGGCGGGTGCGAGCAAATTGGCGTTGTGGAGCTACAATTTTTGTAGCTCGCTACAAACAACATCAGTGCTTGCGTCGATCAGCCAAAAAAGCGATTGATGCGCGCATGAATTTCTATGGAACCCGTTTTATGAAAACGCCTTTGTCTGCTTTTGTGCTGTTCACTCTGCTAAGCGCCGGTGCGCACGCGGCCGATGGCCCGAGTGGTGAAGCAGGCGTAGGGGTGGGCTATCAGCCCTACGACCCGAGCGGCAGCCGCTACCAGACAGTGCCGTTGCCGTATTTCGACGTGGACTGGGGCGATTTCAGCCTGGATACCGACGACGGCCTGACCTGGAACGCGCTCAACGCCAATGGCTGGACGGCGGGGCCATTCATCAACTATTTGCCGGGGCGTAATGCCAACGGTTCGCTGCGCGGCTTGCGCGATGTGTCCGACATGGCGCAACTGGGCGGCTTTGTGCAATACAGCCCGGCTGACTTTTGGCGTCTATATGTGCAAGTGGGCCAGGCGGTAGGCGCCGCTGGCGGGCAGGGCGGCGTATTGGGCCAGGTGGGTGGCGAGTTGGGTTATCCGTTGGGCTTCGGGATTATTGGCAGCAGCCAATTGTCAGCGCATTTTGCCGATGGCCGGCAAATGTCGACCTTCTTTGGGGTCAACGCCAGTGAGGCCCAGGCGTCGGGCATTGCGCGGTACAACGCCAGTGGCGGTTTTCAGAATGTCACCCTGACCCAGAACTTTGAGTTCCCGCTGGCGCAGCATTGGTCGCTGGTGGCCAGCGCGAGCTGGATACGCCTGGTCGGCTCGGCGGCGGACAGCAGCATCGTTAAAGAAATTGGCGATGTGAACCAGGGCACGGTACAAACAGCGGTGAGCTACAAGTTCTAAACATGTAGCCGCTGACGAGGCACGAAGGCTGCGATGCGGGCAGCAGGACCGCCGTCTGGAGGTCGCTTCACAACCTGTTGCAGCCCATCGCAGCCTTCGTGCCTCGTCAGCGACTACAGTCAGTGTTCTGGTTCACCATCGGCAAGTAAGGCAATGCCGACAATAATCACCGCCACGCCCGCCCAGTGCAGCAGGCTGATGTGTTCTCCCAGCCCCAGCCACGACCCCAGCAAAACCCCCACAAACACCAGCGAACTCAGCGGGAAGGCCAGCGACAGGCTGCTGCGCCGCAGAATCAGCATCCACACAAAAAAGGCCCCGATGTAGCAGGCTATCGCCACCCAAACCCCCGGGTTGGTCATGACCGCCTGCAACCATTGCAGGGTGAAATCCATCTGGCCCAGTTGGTCGCCGCCGACTTTGGTAGCGATTTGCCCGCCGCTTTCGAGGATGATCAGCAGCGCCCACAGCACCACGGTGCCCAAGCGGCCATGCAGCCAGCCGTCGGTTGTTGTGTTCATCGGTTCAGTCTTTTCCACGCATTAGCTCCTTACGCTCCGGCGATGCAGACCAGCATCACGCCAAGGGTGATCACCAGGGTTCCTATCCAGCGCCGACGGCTGACGTGTTCACCCAAAAACACTTTTCCGGCGAACACCACGCCGCAATACGCCAGCGCAGCGGCGGGGAACAACAGGCTTAACGGTGCGCGTGACAGCGCTTCGAGCCACACAAAAAATTCGATCACATAGGCGCCAATCCCGGCCCACAGCAGGGGCGCGTTAAACACCTGGCCCCAGAACGCATTGAGGCGAAAACCGCCTTCGAGCTCAGGCAAACGGTCGAGGCCGACCTTGAAACACAATTGGCCGATGACATCGAGGACGATCGAAAACGCCACCAGCAAAATCACAATCAGCGTCACGGGAACAACTCCTCAAACAGCGCAATCAGCGCGTCGTTAGTGGTTGAGTTACGCAAGAGGTCAGTGTCACTCCAGCGCTCCGGCGGCGGTTGATCGGACTTGGCCTCCCAGCGTTTGAGCACGTTGCTGTGCGGGGCTTTGGCAAACTCGCCGCACACATCAATGCCCAGCACACGCTTGCTCGCGGCCAGGGCGCGGATGGCGTGCAACAAGTGGCTCAAGCGCATGCCGCCCTGGTCCCAATTGGTGGCCGCGTCTTCACTGGCCAGCACGTCTTTGTCGATGGTGATCCATATAGCGTCTGTCGGCAGGCCCTGAATCAATTGGTCGATAAAGGTCGGCCAGTCCTGATCAGCCAGGTTGCGCCAGTGCAGGAGGTTTTCCCGTTGTTCATGGCCTGCCGCATCACCGATCCGCCCCCAGACTTTGGTGGGCGCGTGTTGCCAAGGGAAGAGCTGCAAGTCGCCCCGTTGCACAGCACCGAGGTTGCCGCCCTTGAACTGCGGGTTTTCCAGGTCATCGCTGCACGGGCCGAGGGTGACGATGCGTTTGATATTCGGCAGTTTCAGTGCGCGATTGACCCACGACCCGCAATGACGGCGGGGCGCAAAGCGAACCCAGTCGGGGTGGTTATCGAAGTGGATCAGCGTCACCGGCTCGCTCAGATCAGCCAGCAGGGCCGGGGTGAGATGGTGATAGTCACCGGAGCCGACAAAAAAGATTTCTGGCGTGTTTGCACGGGGTTTTGGGCGTTGCTGCAGCTGTTTGACGAAACGCTGGTAATTGCGCTCGGTTGACCAGAGACGCAATTTTGGGCCCAAGGCCAATAAATCGAGGCGGGTTGCGCGGCCATCGGCCAATCGCTGCGCAATAGGTGCTTGAGCGGTCAGGCTGTGATCGAGATCGAGAATGTTCAATGTGTGATTTACCCCATTCAATCGCCGCCGAACCAGGCCGGGCGGGCTTTTCAGGGTAAATGCAAGGTACGTGCCTGCTTTGCAAATCTGCCATCTGTAGGAGCGAGCTTGTCTCGCGATCTTTTGATCTTTCAAAAATCGCGAGAGAGGGTGTCAGTGCAACCGTACCCAAACGCTCACCAGCACAGTGGCAGCCATCAGCCAGGCCACTGCTGCCAATGCCAGCGAAGCTTCAAGGCGCAATCGGTCGACCAGCACGTACAAAGCGGCCAGGTAAACGAAGTAGGGGATGATCGACCACATGCCGAACACGATGGTGGTCTTCAGGTCGTCTACCGAGCGCCCTTTACCGACGATGTAGTGGGCGATCAAGGCGAAGGTCGGGAACAGCGGAACCAGCCCTGCAATGTAGTAGTTTTTGGTTTTGGCCAGGATCGCCAGGATGATGACGACCGCTGCCCCCAACGCCGCTTTTAGAATCAGATCCATCAGTGTGCGAGCCCGTATTTTTTAACTTTGTCGAATAACGTGGTTTTGGCCATGCCCAGTTCCTGGCTGGCTTGCGTCAAGTTGCCACCGCTGCGTTGCAAGGCATCACTGAGCAAGGTTCGTTCGAAGGCTTCGACGGCCTCTGAAAAGCCCAACCCTTGCGAGGCATTGCTGCCGGGCTTTTTAAACGCGGGCAGGCCCAGTGCAAAGCGCTCGGCCACGTTGCGCAGTTCGCGCACGTTACCCGGCCAGTCATGGCTCATGAGGTTGGACAAAGTTTGATTGTCCAGCTCTGGTGCGGTGCGGTCGAAACGCAGGGACGACTGCTGGAGGAAATATTCGAACAGTTGCAGGATGTCTTCGCGACGCTCACGCAAGGGCGGCAGTTCGAGGGTGACCACGTTCAAGCGGTAATACAGGTCGCTGCGAAATTGGCCAGCTTTACCCAGTTGATCAAGGTCGGACTTGGTCGCGGCAATGACCCGGCAATCGACGTCGATGTTCTGGTTAGAGCCCAGGCGTTCCAGGGTCCGCTCCTGTAACACCCGCAGCAACTTGATTTGCAGGTTGAGCGGCATGCTTTCAACTTCGTCGAGAAACAGCGTGCCGCCATTAGCGTGCTCGATTTTGCCAATCCGGCGTTTACCGGCGCCGGTAAAGGCATTGGCTTCGTGACCGAAGATTTCGCTTTCAAACAGGTTTTCCGGGAGCCCGCCGCAGTTGAGCGCGACAAATTGCTGGGGCTGGCGGCGGCTGAAGTCATGCAGGCAACGGGCGACCAGTTCTTTGCCTGTGCCGGTTTCGCCCTCAATCAACACGTTGGCCGACGTATCGGCGACGTTGGCGATCAATTCGCGCAATTGCTGCATGGCCGGGGAGCGGCCGATGATGCGCCCCTCAAGCGAGTCGCGCTCGGCCAGTTGCCGGCGCAGCGACCACACTTCACGGGCCAGGCTGCGTTGCTCCAGCGCTCTGCGTGCGACATCGACCAGCCGTTCCGGGGAAAACGGCTTCTCCATAAAGTCATAGGCGCCGTCACGCATCGCACCCACGGCTATAGAGATATCGCCGTGCCCGGTAATCAACACCACCGGCAGGCTGCGATCGCGGGCCTTGAGGCGTTTGAGCAGCTCCAGGCCATCGATGCCGGGTAAGCGAATGTCACTGATGACGATGCCGGGGAAGTTATCACCCACCCGTTCCAGCGCCTGTTCGGCGCTGCTGACGCCTTCGCTGTGAATGTCTTCCAGCGCGAGCGCCTGTTGGCATCCCAAGAGTACGTGAGGGTCGTCTTCAACAATCAGGACGGTCAGCTCGTGGTTCATATCGGCTCGGCCTTAGCGGGTTGCACCAGCGGTAAAAGGAGGACAAACGCAACACCACCGGCCTGCGGAAACTCGACACTGAGGTTACCGCCCGCTGCTGCGGCGAGGCTGGCAGACAGCGTCAAGCCAAGGCCTAAGCCTTGTTCGCCGGGTTTGGTGGTGAAAAACGGTTCAAACAGATGCTTACGGTTTTCGAGGTCAATGCCGGGGCCGTTGTCGCGCACGCGCAGGCGGTATTTGCCGTCGATGTGTTCGCCCTCAAGCCACAGCTGCGGGGCTGTTGGCTGTTCTTGCAGAGCGTCGAGGGCGTTGCCGATCAAGTTGAGCAGGATCTGCTCAAGCCGGGTTTGATCGATCTTGAGGTCGGCATCGCTGAAGTGTCGTTGCAGTTCAATGCCGGAGCCTTCAAGACGGCTGGCGAGCAGTTGCAGCACGGCTTCGACCGCTTTGTTCAGGTTGGCCTGGCCATGATCGTCGCCGCGTCGGGCAAACGAGCGCAGGTTGGCGGTGATGCGGCCCATGCGGTCAACCAGGTTATTAATGGTGCTGAGGTTGTTGGCCGCAACGGTCAGGTCGCCGCGCTCCAGAAAACGCACGGTATTGCCGGACAGGGTGCGCAGGGCCGCCAGAGGCTGGTTCAGTTCGTGGGCAATGCTGGTGGACATTTGCCCGATGGCCGCCAGTTTTCCGGCCTGCACCAGCTCGTCCTGGGCGCGGCGCAGGGTTTCTTCGGCCTGGCGCCGCTCGCGAATCTGGCCTTTGAGGCGTTCGTTGCTGGCGCGCAAGTGAGCGGTGCGCTCAGTGATTTTGCGTTCCAGCTGGCTATTGGCCTCTTGCAAGGCCTCGCGGGCTGCCAGCCGGGTGGCGATGACTTTGCGCCGTTCATTCCAGGCAATCAGCAGAAAGGCCAGTAGCGCAAACGCACCTGCCAGCAGCATGCCCTGGTTGGCAGCTTCGCGGCGCAGGTCCTGCAAGGGCGTCAGCAGGGTGATGTCCCACGGCGTGTCGTTAAGCCTGCGGGTTTGTGCCAGGTAGCTGACTTCTTTGTCGTCGGTCACCACTTCGCTGTTGGCGGTAAAGGTGACTTTTTCAACGCCGTCGCCCAGTCGCTCGCGCTCAAGGGGTTCGAGTTCGATCAGCGGCCACCAGTAGTACTGTAGGCTGCGGGCCAGCTTCTCTTTGATGTCTGCAGTCAGCGGGCGTACCGACTTGAGCCGCCGGCTTGGATCGCTGGACAGGATAATGATGCCGTTTTCATCGCTCACATAGGCTTCGAGGCGCGCGCGTTGCCAGCGTTCTTCAAGGGCTTCGAGACGCACTTTGATCACCGCGACGCCAATGATCTTGCCTTGTTCTTCCAGGCCATGGGCCAGGTAATAACCCGGCTCACCCGTGGTGCTGCCAATGCCATAGAAACGCCCGGGCTGGCCGCGTACTGCGTCCTGAAAATAGGCACGGAAAGACAAGTCCTCACCCAGGTAACTGTCGACATCCCGCCAGTTACTGGTGGCGACGACCCGGCCAGTGGTGTCGAGCACGTAGATTGCCCGGCTGCGGCTGCGGCGGTTCAAGCCTTCGAGGTATTGATTGACGGCGACCCGGTTTTGCACGCTCGGGTCAGCCAGTAATGACGACACACTGGACTCCAGCTCTAGCAGGCTGGGCAGGTAAGTGTATTTGCTGAGTTCGCTTTCGACCGTGCGCGCGTGCAGTTCAAGCTGACGCTCGCCGCTTTCGCTCAGGGTGGTGATGCCAAAATGTTCACTGATGCGGTAACCCGCATAACCTAACCCGATCATCATCAGGATAATCAGCGGCGGCAGCAGCAAGTGACGAAGCAGACGTGGTTTCACGGCAAGTGAGGGCGGGGCACCGCGATAAAGGTTGGGGTCGCATTTCATCACAGATGCCTTGGGTCAACCACTGCGCACTAATGTATTACGGACATGTAGTCGCTGCCGTAGGCTGCGATGGGCTGCATCGCAGCCCCGGCTCTATTGAAAGCGAAGGTCCTTCGGCCCTTATCGCAGCCTTCGGCAGCGACTACAGTCGCGTTATTTAGTGCTGCAGGATTTTGGCGAGGAAGTGCTGGGCACGCTCGGAACGGGCGCTTACGTCACCGAAGAACTCTTCTTTCTCACAGTCTTCAACGATCTTGCCCTGGTCCATAAAGATCACCCGGTTGGCCACCTTGCGTGCAAAACCCATTTCGTGGGTGACGCACATCATGGTCATGCCTTCGTGGGCCAGTTGCACCATCACGTCGAGGACTTCGTTCACCATTTCAGGGTCGAGTGCCGAGGTCGGTTCGTCGAACAGCATGACGATCGGGTCCATGGCCAAGGCGCGGGCAATCGCTACACGCTGCTGCTGACCACCAGACAACTGGCCAGGGTGCTTGTGGGCATGGGCCGACAAACCTACGCGCTCCAGCAGTTCGAGGCCTTTTTTGGTGGCTTCTTCCTTGCTGCGACCCAGTACCTTGACCTGCGCAATAGTCAGGTTTTCGGTGATGGTCATGTGCGGGAACAGTTCGAAATGCTGGAACACCATGCCAACGCGCGAACGCAGTTTTGGCAGGTTGGTCTTCGGGTCGGCAATCGATGTACCGTCGACCACGATGTCGCCTTTCTGGAACGGTTCAAGGGCATTGACGCACTTGATCAAGGTCGATTTGCCCGAACCCGACGGGCCGCAGACTACAACCACTTCGCCTTTTTTGACTTCGGTACTGCAATCGGTCAGTACCTGGAAGTCCCCGTACCACTTGTTGATGTTCTTGATCGAGATCATACGGCAAACCTTTTTTGCAGACGCTT
>Ga0302347_1000533_pt1 | contig 58893 bp, 52 predicted proteins | sample PhyWR1_FD_202178 | JGI IMG/M metagenome (GOLD analysis project Ga0302347, IMG submission 202178) | Leaf surface microbial communities from wheat plants in UC Gill Tract Community Farm, Albany, California, United States - DLSL W.R1 (v2)... | ecosystem: Host-associated > Plants > Phyllosphere >... | reverse complement strand
CCTCGGTACCTACCCCGAAGTCGGCCTGGGCAGGCACGCTCACTGCGCGACGAAGCGCGGCGGCTGATCGCCCCAGATCCCAATCCCTGTATGCACCGGCCCCACCAGCGCCACACCCACAACCTCGCAGAGCAAAACACCTTCCAGTCGATGTACGGCTTGTGATTCAAGCACCGCAGTGGTGTGCTCAAGAAGGGCCTGCAGAGCACGCTGTAGCAGATCCAGCGCATCTTTGATAACGACGTGTTGCCTGTAGTGGGCAAATTTTCCATCTATGCGGTCAAGCGGCATGACCTGCTGGAAGTGCTGGCCAAGCTCGGGCGGCGCCGAGCTTACACCGTGGCCGAGAAGGTCCGGATGTGGTTCAAGCAGCTGTTTCGCTTCGCTTCGGTCAAAGCACCAGGGCTGGAGCAGAACCCTGCGCCGGATCTCGATGTGGTGGTCGCGCCCAAGCCGCCTGTGGTCCACAACCCCTTGCTGCGGGTGTCAGAGCTTCCTGGACTGTTTGAGACTGTCGGGGGTACGGTGGTGCATTGCAGATCCGTCTAGGCTTGCGCCTGCTGTCACTGACGGGCGTGCGCACCTGCGAGCTGCGTCTGGCTACCCCGGATCAGTTCGACCTGCGGCGGGGGCCTATGGACGATTCCGCCCGAAGTGGTCAAACAGTTGCAGCTTGAAATGCGCATGGAAGGCCGTCGTAACCAACAAATTGCGCCTTACTCCGTGCCACTGTCCAGGCAGGCGAAGGACGTTGTTCGGCAGTTGCTGCAGTAGATTACGGCCGGCACAGAAATACGTATTCTACAATCGACGCGATCTGACGGACCTTATGAGCGAGAACACCCTCAATACGGCATTGCACCGTATGGGGTATGCGGGGTTGCTGAACGGTCACGGCATGCGCGGTACGCTCTCTACGGCGTTGCATGAATTCGGCTATCCCAAGGCGTGGATCGATGCCCAGCTATCCCATGCAGCCCCCGATAGAATCAGATCGGCCTACAACCATGCCGAGTACGTGGAGCAGCGCCAGCGCATGATGCAGGATTGGGCCGATCGGTTGGACTTGTGTCAGCAAGGGGAAATTGAAGCGGCTACCAGGCAGTTGACCATCTATCTGGAGGGTGTCGCGTTGGAGAGCGAGTTTCAGCCCAATGGGTACTTGGCGCTTTCGTCGTCCAGGGCAAGCGCTTGTTAAAACATGCGAAATAAGAATCACAGGCCCTCATATTGAGCAGGCCCTGTGGATTTTGCAGTGCTCAAGCGACCAGCAGGATTACAAAGACGATGACTGCTGCAATCCAGAGCCCTGTATCGATCAGGTCGGAAATGAGTTGGGTGTGGAGAGTTACAACTTCAAGCTTCAACTCCGCACGTAACAAATTCAAATCTGATTGCGTGATCCGAGATTCGGACATGAGATCTCCCAGTGCTGAGGGATGACGGAGTATGCGGTCCGGCTCGCCGGAGCACTGACATCCGATAGATAGTGAAGCGTGAAAAGTGAGGATCTGCAGCAACCCCGGGATGAAGTTGCTGCAGTGCGATCCAGGACTGTGGGGATTACAGGTATTTCAGAACTGCGATCATGGTGCCTGCGGCAAATGAGAACATCACGCCAAGGCGAACCAGCAAGTTATTGTCATGCTGCGAGAACTGGGTTTGGTTTTGAGCGTGAAAGGTGTTCGTGTCCTTTAGAGGGTCATTACGCATCGTCTGGGGATCTTTACGAAGATCCGTTCCCAGGTTGTCCATATCCTTGCGCAGCTCTGCCAGGTCAGCTTTAGTTGCACGGAGATTGGTCATATCCGACTCCAGTACTTGGATTGCAGCGGTCGCTTTGGACTCCTAGTTGTTGATGGCGATCAACGCCTGATACTGAGCCAGTTCCGTGTTCATGAGAGGGTCCCCAAAAAAGGAAAAAGGCCCTCCCTCGACGGGTGGACCCGTCGAGGATTTGGATGACAGTGCTTCCATCGACCTGGGGCTCGATTGATCACGGGAGTGGAAGCTAAGCGATCAGGGGCTGGACCAATGAAGTGAATTACTGCACCGCCATCTTGAGGATCCAGATGGCCTGGGCGTGTGCTGAAGACCTCAGCGTCACAGGTTCCACAGTCAACCGCGCAGGTCTGAATGTCAACGGAGCAAAGCGTTCGCGACACTTCGTTTTGTTGCATCAGGTGACGGGTGCGATGTTGGGGGACAGGGGCAGCGTCAGCTTCCATAGATAATGATCGTTGAGCGTGGTGTTGTTATGGATCTAGGGTAAAAATCTATCAAAAATGCCAGGTGTGCTCTGTGTTTTTTGGCGTATGATGATATTTAAAGGGCCATTTATATGGAGTGCTTGATATGCTGATTTATAAAGATGTATTTACAGGTGATGAGTTGGCGTCTGATTCTTTTCCAGTTAAAATTGTCGACGACCTGATTTTTGAGTTTAGAGGAAGGCATGTAGCTTGGAAGGAGACGGAAAAGGTTTTGAATCTGTCCGTTGATGAAGACGGGGGTGGTGATGAGCGTGTGGAGCGGGGGATTGATATAGTCCTGAGTCATCGCCTCATAGAAATGGATTGTTATGAAGATAGTGTGGTTTTTAAGAGCTATATAAAAAATTATGCCAAGAACGTTGTTGAGTATCTTGAGGGTGCTAAGCGTACACAGGTGGAAATTGATGATTTCAAGAAGAGACTTCAGAGGTGGGTGGTTGGGCTTTCAAATAAAGAGCGATTTAAGAATTTGCAGTTTTTTGTAGGGGAAACTATGGCTGAGGGTAGTGGGGAGGGGCAGGTTTGTATTATAGAGCATCGCGAAGAGGCTGACGGTAAAGTACCGTATCTGATGTTGATCAAAGAGGGTGTGTCGGTGGAGAACGATTAGTTTCTTCGCTCATCGATTTAAGTTCTAGGTACGGGTTGGCCTGAGCGATGTCGTCCATCAAATCCTTGGGATCTTTGATCAGGGAACCGTGGGAGCGCCGCGTCTTGCGCGGACCGGAGACTTGGCAGATCCAGATGTTAGGCTCTGTATGAAATCCTGAGAAATCCAATTTCCGCGCCTTGAGCGCTGAGATTTTGTAGATTTCCCCGCCATCGACGAGAAGAATTCTGTGATGGCAAAGCGTTACGAACTCTCGGACGAAGCCTGCGGCGTAGTCTTCGATCTCTTTATGGAAACCTATGGCCGAGGGCGGCAGCGCCTGAGCGATCGCCTGATGCTTGATGACGTGCTCTGGGTGCTCTGCTCGGGCGCTGCGTGACGAGATATGCCGGAGCGTTTCGGCCTGTGGTCAACGGTGTATCAACGGTTCCGAGGCTGGCGAAATCAGGGGGGGCGTTCGATCAGATGCTCAAACGCATGGACCTGAGATTGAATGAGCAAGGGTTGATCGACCTGCAAGCCTGGGTGATCGACTCCAGCGCAATGCGCGCAACCTGAGCCTCTTCTGGCGCCGGGAAAAAAGGGGGCCTGACGAGCCTGCCGATCACGCTTTAGGCCGCAGTCGCGGCGGCCTGACAACCAAGATCCACTTGCCCTGCAACGCCAACGGGACACCGTTGCGCTTCCTTCTCTCTGGCGGCCAAGCCAGTGACATCAGCTATGCCCAGCCACTGCTGGGTGAAGTCAGCATTCCATCGAACCAATGTGGCCGCCCCCGCAAACGCTGTAAATGGCTGCTTGCTGACAAGGGCTACGACGCCGAATCGCTACGCCGTTACTGCGAGCAATATCGAATGCAGCCCGTCATCCCGCTGCGATCAATGAAGCGCAAATCCAAGCCTGGCTTACCCAGGCTGTTTGATCGACCCAAGTACCGACAGGTGTGTAACCGGGCTGCGAGCCACTACTAATATCGTTCCCCGGTTGGCAAAGCGCAGCATGTTCAGTGTCAGGTCTTCGGGTGCTTCCTCGCCCAGATCGAGAAGCACATCTTGAGTCAGGTATTCAGTCATGCACAGAAGTCCTTTCTGGAGTTTTCGTGGCCACCGGTTGCATCATTCGAAATGCCCATCTACGTCGGCCTTTAGCCCACCGCTCGCTCGGTCGATTGCAGTAGCGCCGGCTTGCCCGCCCTCAGGGTTAAGATCAAGCTTCGCGGCGGGCGTATTGATCTGCCGGCTGTGCTGGCCGGTGAGGTTGAAGGCTTCGCAGGTGATGTTGAGCGTGCCGTTGGCATGCATTTCGATAAGTGTCTTGCTGCACTTCAGGCGTATCGTGTTGCCGGCTTCCACTTCATAGTAGCCGGCAATCAGGTCGTTCTTGCCGCCGCCGACTTTCCCGCTGTTCACACCCAATGCGCATTCAAATCATCACGTGGGTGGCCTGTGAGTGTGAAGCTCAGGCCAGGTTGCAGCCTGACGTCATCTCCCTGAACATCGACTATTCGAACATCGTGGCGCAGAGCGGTGATCCGGTTCTCAGTGAATGGCTTGCCCACGGCATCGCGTTTGTAGCGGCCGGGGTAATCGAAGCGCTCGCAGTCGGTGGACTGGTGTTCTAGGAAAGGGCCGGAAGCACGATGTTCCTGGCGATATGCCGGATGGGTGAAGGTGTAGTCGCGCTGGACCTGTCGTGAGGTTCGGACCTGCTCGCTGTAGCGTAGGCGCCGTAGGCAAGGTCTGGCCTGATCGCCGCCACTGTTGGCTTGATACAGCACAATGTTGGGGTCGATAACAACTTCGCCTTCAACGAACCTTTCCTCATCGTTGTCAGTCTTGAGCGCCCCATGGCTGATCAGCCCAAGGGATAGCAGCTGATCCGTGATGATCAACTTATGCAGTTTTTCGCTGTGCTCGAAGCGATAGACGAAGCCCTCTTCAGCTGCCAGGCGGGCGATGAAGTCAAGGTCGGTTTCGCCCGCTTGCACGCAGAACTCGCGCACTTGGTGGTCCAAGCTTGCGCGAAGCTCGTACTGATCGATGCCCTGACGCTTGAGCATCAGCTCAAGAATTTGCGGGACGGTCTTTTGCTGAAAGATGCGCCAGTTCGAGCGCAGTCCGGCGCGAGCCAGGGTGGGTTCGACCAAGGCGTGGTAGTAGGTACGGTAAAAGCCGCTTTCGCCCTGGCTGAATCGGCTGACCAACCCGTGCACGTAGCGCACCGGCCGTTCGCCATCCCAGATCGTGAACAGGATGGGTTTATCCAGCAGTTGGCCGAAATCGATGTTTGGTTCGAAGCTGACTAGTTCCAGTTCGAGGGTGAAGGGCGTGCTGATCGCTTCCTTGTGTTCGAACGACACCACTTCAAATTCGGCATTGCCAACGAGTGGCTCGAAGGTGTACCGCAAATCAGATTGGCTAGGCATGAAAAATCCTTCCGCCGTCTGAGAGTTCAAACACCCCCGGCAGGGCCTGCCTGCCAGGCGTGTTCAGCCGGGTTACACGATCGGTTTACGCCAGTCGTCGGAGCCTTCGGTGCCTGCGACTACATGGGTCCAAGATATTTTGCGGTAGGACATCGCCACCTCGATCAGTTGGGTGTAGTTCGCGTTCTTCTGGTTCTGCGCATGCGGCAGCACCGTGTTGATGTCGACGATGGTGGCGTCCTCCAGCTTGGTGGTGAAAAAGTGCTCCTGCTTACCCTCCACGGAAGTGCGATACCAGTTGACTTCAACGGTCGGCAGCATTTCGCCGCTGGACAGTGCCTGATACATCAGCGGTGTCGCCTTGTTCAGCGCGCTGGTGAAGATGAAGGGTTTGTGGACTCGTTGGCCTGCAGGCTGGCCGCTCTGCGGGTCGGTAGGTACGGTCACTTGGTGCTTGATCTCCTGCACCAGAATTTCGTCTTCGTGACCTTCGACAAACACGTTGCCGACCGAATCGGAGGTGAAGGCGCCCGCGGTGATGTTGCCTTGGGTCTGGCCTTCGATCTTGATGTAAGCGGGTGTTGGCATGGCAGTTTTCTCCTGCGTCCATGTGGATAAGCACGCGCACGAAGGGCAGCGTGGCCATCGAAATCGATGGGCTTTTTCAACGAGGCAAATGCCCCGTCAATTCATTGAGTTCGGGTGTGCCGACTGTCGGCGGTTTAATGCTGCAAGATGCCGTTGAGCGACTGCAGCACCTCATTGGTGATCAGGTGCAGGCGGTAGCTGTAGATGCCGTAGGCTATGGCCATCGCAATTGCGGAAATCAACAAGGGGCTCCACCAGGGCCATTGCCGATTCATGCGGAAATTGCGCGGGGCGACGTTGGTGTAGGGGTCGCAGACCGTTGTCGGCGTGGGTCCACGTAGCTCACGAATGATTCCGTGGAGTTGGTGAATAAGGTCGTTCAGCGTTTCTTCGCCTTTGGGCGCGAGGGCGTACTTGCCTTTGAGTCCAAGGCACAGAATGAAGTACATGAACTCCAGCACGTCCTTGTACCGCTTGGGCTCCTGCATCAGGCGTGAGATCACAGTGAAGATCTTTGCGCCACCGAACGTTTCACCGTGGAAAATGCTGAGCAGGGGCTCATGGCTCCAGAGGCTGACCTGGCCCCAGGGCCGCTCCATCACGGCCTCATCGATGAACAGGCACAGGCCGTAGGAATACGCCAGAGTTTGCGTGGTCTCGTAGCCGTGCTGGCGCATCTCTTGCTGGATGTTTCCAATCTGGTTGCGTACCTGCTGGTGCACTTCCTCGATGTTTGGCAGTGTATCGAGAGTGCGCAGGCGTATTACCAGGCCAAATAGCGGTGACGCGGCATCTAGCATCAGGTTGTCGTAGCCGCCCCGCAACTGGAAGTCCGGATCAGCTGCGTATCCTTGATAGGCAGGTCCTCGCTCTGGAGCAGTGGAGTCGGATGCTCTGGCGTTACTCGGAAAAGACTTCCGAAGCATCGATTGCAACAGCTCGGCTTGAGCAAAGGCGGTATCATTGTCCGCGTGATTGTTCTCTCGCATCTCATTCACTCCTGATCGCCCAGAACTGCAACTCAAGCCCAGGGAATTCCCCTGCGATATGAATCCCGAAGCCGTTGGCTGTCTTCATGCAGGCCCAGGTCGGGTCGCGACGGTCGAGCTCGAAATAGCTGAAGCCCGCATGGAAGGGCAGGTCGCGAGGCGCTACCGGCAGTGGCTGTAGCGCAATGCCGGGTAGCTGCTTATGCACCAGGTCATTCAAGGTCTCCAGGGAGGTGACCTTGGCTTTCTGCATGAACAGCTGGCGCAGCGTCGGCGGTGGCAGATCGGCACGCACGGCGAGGATGAAGTCGGCGTCATCGATCAAGCGGCGGTTCTCGAGCGTTGTCGTCATTACGCCGTAGTCCAGCGCGTCCAGCGGTAGAGAGACAGCCCGCGGTTGCAGGACCGTACCCAGGGCGCGGCGTAAGGTGTCCTGCAGCGGTTTCAACGACGTGCGCAAAGCGGTGTGCTGATAGGCGGGAAACTCTGGCGGTAGGCGGCTCTCGTCGGTAAAGGTCACGAACTCGCCACAGGCCTGGCTCATGTGCAGGTACAACTGTTCAGGGTGTGTCTGCCCCTGCCTGGCCAAGTGTTGGAAGCATGGCCACCAACGGTTCATGGCCTGCAGCAGGTTGAAGTCGCGGATGTCGGCGATGCCGGACTGGCCCGAGGCGCCTATTCGGCTGGCCATGTTGCGTGAGCGCTCGCGCAAGGTGTTGGTGATCTCTTCCAGGTAACGCTGGAGTGCCGGCACCGCCCGTACCGAGACGCTGGTCGGGTAGAACCCTTCATCCAGTTGCAGGCTGCCATCGGGCCGGCGTTCCAGGATGCGTGCCATGGGCAGGCGGGTGTAAGCGCTGCTGTCGTCGGCCCTGCGTTTGAGTTGCAGGTTGGGCACCGCCAGATCGACCTGGGCAAGGTCGCCATCGGCGCTATGGGTGTCCTTGATTTCCAGAGGCTGTGCGCTATAGCGGAAGTTGGCGGCGTTGTCCGGCCAGCTCACCTCTCGGCCACCCTCGGTACGCAGCGGCAGGCAAAGGTAGACTTCGCTGTCCTTCGCACCGTCGTCCTCGATTTCCAGTGGGGGCGGCGGTGGCAGATCTGCCGGGATGTCGAATACCGTGCCGTCCGGCATGATGCCACGCGCACGGGTGATGGCGATCTTGCCCAGGCTCAGGTATTCGTCGTTCAGTTGCAGCTCGCTGAAGCCATAGAAGGCTGCGTTGAGGCTGCCGAGACGTTGATGCAGGGCTGCCTCTGCGGCGCGGGCAGCCTGCTGGAAGTGCTGCGGTTTGACGAACAGGCCTTCAGGCCAGAGAACGGAATTGCGTGAACTCATGAGCGCTCCGTGTCAGCGTGAGTAAGTGAGAAGGGTTGGGCAACCATCAGTCTTCTTCCTTGAGCAGAACCTGCGTGTCGTTGAGCAATATCGACAGGATGATGTGTTGGCCGCGCGGTGGAATGCGCAGCACCTGGCTCCAGTTCGCATTTTCCTGATTGCGGTAATCGGCGATCACTGCAACGAACCGAGTCTCTGGCTCGATGGCGGCAAAGGGGATGAACTTGAACTGCCCAGGGCGTAGCAGGTAGTCGTCATCGCGGATGTAGGTACTGCGCAGCGCCTTGGCCGGGTCCTTGTCCAACAGGTCATAGAGGCTGTTGCGCAGCAGCGTGTCGTCGCGCAGTTGCAGGATCTTGATGGCCATCGGAGTGGCGACCGGCTCAGGGGTAGCCGTGGTCACGCGCGGTAAGGTCAGCTCCACATTCGAATCTTCATAGCGGCCGGGCGTGCTTTCTTCGAAGGGTGAGCGAAGGGGGGAATCGGCCTCATCCTCTTGCCTCTCGACGGGAGAGATTGCCGGGAATTGCGCCTGCAGAAATTCGAACAGCGATCCGACTTTCTCGGTCAGCGCGTAGGGGTCTCCCGCACTCAAACTGACTGCGTAGGGGCTGGGCTCCAGACTGATTTCTTGCTCAACTGCTACATCCACGCTGTTGGGGTTGCTGTTGAGCGTAGGGCTGGCGTTGATGCTGAACGCGACTTCGGTAGGTTGATCCTTGGTCGGGCCGACGGGGATCGAGGGGTCCATCGCCACCTGACCCATTTTGGTCAGGGCAGTGCAGCCTGAGAGCCCGATCAGCGTCGCCAGAACGCCGGCCACGAGTGAATGATGCGTCATGGGCGTTCTCCCGCAATCAAACGGTCCAGCGGTTTCTCTTGCGTGGCTTCGGTCACCGCATCCAATGCTGCCAACGGATCTTTGCCTGTAGCCGGGTCGAATACCGAGCAGATCTCAGCGACTTCTGGGGTCGTCGTGGGCTTTACAAGCCAACGCTCTGCGGGTGCATCCAGAATAAGTCGGTCAAGTACTCGCGAATCAGCGTTGAACAACTGCTCCAGCGAACGTGCATCCGTTTGTGAGAGTTGAGCCAACAGTCGGTAAGCGCCAACACGAAGCCGGTCACCCTCAAGCAGACGCCTGACTGCTCGCATGCCCAGGCTGTCCAGGTTGTCGTTCAGGTAAGTGCGCCCGCAGCGGTCGATCACGCAGAAGCTGCCTTCTATCCAGCGGATCTCGCAGTGGATCGGTGCCACGCTCTGCACACGGTCATTGATCCGCCAAGTGGCCTGCGCGCTGCCGACGGTGCCCCCTGCGCGATCGAATTCGTGCTGGGCCGTGACGTTGTGCTGTAACTGAGCGAGGTTGGTGATGCTCAAGGTCAATGTACTCATGAGCGCCCCCGGAACCGTACCACGGGGCTGATCTGGCCGTGGCGGTCATCGACGAAGCTGGTCCAGCCCAAGTGGGCGCCTTGGCTCGGGTGCAGGCAGAATGGCGACAGCGCGTTCTGTTGCAGCCGCAATTCCAGGTCGTAGGCCAACCCGTCGCGCAACAGGAAATCGATCAGGGCACGCAGGCGGTTGAAGTTGATGCCACTGGGCAGCAAGTCGCGCAGCTGTGCCTGGTCAAGCTCACTGATCACGATGGTGAATTTGCTGCTGCGCGTGCGCGTGCGGCTGCCGACCATGAAAGAACTGCCCAGCTCACCGTTGTTGCGGCCAAGGCTGACCTGTTGCTGGATTGTCGTAGGCACCGAGCGGGTTTCGAACTCACGAATCTGCACCTGTTTCAGGTCGAAGCAGTGGGCAATGATGCCGGCGACGGTGCCCGGTGCGCGGCTGCGGCTGGCGATCACTCCTGCGAAGCTGAGCAGCCGGCTCCAGGGCAACGCCGTGTCGCCGCGCAGCTGTTTGTCATTCAACCCGAGCAGGGCAAAGATGTACTGGGAGAACCCATCGCTGGCACCCGGCTGGAAACGAATGTAGTAGCGGTACTTGCGCCAGATGCGGTGCAGCAGGCTGAGCAGGTAGTGGTTGAAGAAGTCGAAAAAGGCCGGGCGCACGCCGATGCCCTGTGCATGCTCGTAGGCCACCTGCTCCAGGTAGTAGGACGGCAGCGGCGAGTCAGTGCCATGCAGGCCCATGAATGTGGTGCACACGCGATAGCGGTCTTCGGTTTCGGGCATGCGCTCGGCTTTGTACACGTCGGAAACCGGAAAGGTCAGCCTTGGATCGCAGGCCAGACGCACGCGCAGCCGAGCGGTCCGTTCCGGCCAACGCGGTTCCAGGTCATCCCCGTGCAAGCCGTGCAGGCGCTCCAGCAACTGGTAGAAGTTGTACCGGTGTGCGTCGGCGAGCATCTTGTCGGCTAGATCAGCGGTTGTTTGCCGGTCTGGATGGGCCATGTGTAGCGCTCGTTGTTGGTGGTGTTGATCACTTCCAGTTGATGGAAGGAATTGATGCTGGCGTACAGGGCGAAGAAGTGCGCGAGCACGCAGCCGAACAGATACAGGTCGCCCTCGCAAAGGAATGCGGCCTGATCCAGCTTCAGTCGTGTGCGTAGCCCGCGAATGGGCTGGCCCTTGATCAGCCAATCCAGAGGTTCGGTCTGGATATCCCGGATGCCTTCGAGGCGCTTATGGGTAGTGCGGGTCTGCTGCAGGTCGTGCAGCGCCACGAAGTCGTAGGCGCGAATGACCGCTTTGAGCGGCTCGCAAGAAAGCAGCGACAGGTAATTGAGCGACATGTTGGAAATGAGCGCCCACTGCAACTGGCCATCGAGCACTGGCCGACAGGGGCGTGTCGGTGTACAGATGTTGGTGTAGGTGGTCAGCGGAGGAGTGACTTCGGAAATCACATTGATGTCGTCGACGCCCAATGCCAGAGGTAGATCGCGATTGGTGCAGGTCAGGTCGATGGACGCCGTTTCCAGCTCACCGGTGTAGGCGTTGGCGTCCGCACGCACGAAGGCGATGCGGTGCGTGACGCCATCGCCGCGTAAGGAATCTTCGAGGGTGTAGCGGTAGTACAGCGCCGTGCGCCCTTGAGCATGCTCGATCTCATGGGCGAACGACTCGAAGGGGCGGAAGGTACGCAGGTGTTCGCCGGTGCTGCCGTCTGTGGTCGTGCGGGTGCTGATCACCCGATCAACACTGAAAATTTCATAAGCATGCCGCTCTTTACCTCGGGGCGTGAGGTCAGCAGGGGCGTGCCGGTTGGAGAGGTCGATAGGTTCGGCGCTGTAGCTGAACAGGTTTACAGCCGGCGTGCAGAACAAGCTGAAGTCCACCATGCCGATACGCAACGAATCAGGTAGCTGGCGGGTGAAATGAAGTTCAATGCCCACCTGCTCAGTCGCTTGATCGGGCCAGACCTTCTGCAATCCGGTGATGCTGAAGAAGTGGAAGCGCTTTGGAAAGACGAAGTACTCCTGCAGGATCCGATAACCGTCGAAGACATTCTGCGGGTAAGGCAGCAGCCCTTCGTTTGAGCTGAAGCCTGGGAAAACGATACTGCTGACGGGTAGCCTGCGGGCCTCGCCGTTGATCGTCACAGCGACATGCTTGAGGTATTGAGCGATCCAGAGGTACAGCGTGCGCGCAGTTTCAGTATCACCGCTGAGGTGGAAATCCAGACTGTTGCAGCCGAGGGTGTTCATTGGTCGCTCGACCAGGGGGCGCAGCTCGATGCGTGCCACCGAACTGTCGAGCGTCTGGGTAGCGCTCACCGATTGGATCTCAAACGGATGGATATCCACTGCCGTGCAGGTGCGAAATTCACAAGGCACGCCATCCACAGGTTTGGAGAACAGCTGTGAGCCTTTGGGAATGCGTTGCGATTGGCTGAGCGCTTGCTTGAGTGGCGTGAACTGGATGATCGTGGCACTCGGCAGCGGCCGCAGGTAATTGGGCCACAGCAGCTGCAGCATGGGGTGCGTCAGCTCTGGCAGGTCATCCTCAAGCTTGAGGCGCAGCTTGGCCGTGAGGAAAGCAAAGGCCTCCATCAGGCGTTCGACATCCGGGTCGCTGCCACCCTTGCCCAGCAGTCGGGCAAGTTGTGGGTTGTCTTGGGCGAAGTCGTTTCCCAGCTCATGCAGGTAACGCAGCTCTTCGCTGAATCGATCCTTGAGTGACATTGGTCACCTCACTTGGGTATGGCGGCTATGGCCGTTGACCAGCAGCTCCAGTTGTAGCTGCTCCTTGCGGTTGTTGACCTGCACGTGACAGTCCAGCCTGAGATGCAGCTCCAGCGGGGCGTGGCAATCGGGCATGGCTTTGAGCGAGCGCACGTGCACGCGGGGCTCGAAGCGCTGGATGGTGCGGCGAATATCGGCGCTCACTTGCTTCAGCAGGTCGCCACTGCTCACTTCATGGCCATTGAAATCACGTAGGCCCAGCTCAGGGCTGCTCTGTGAGCAACCCTGGCGAGCGTTGAGCAGTGTTTCCAAATGGCGCTTGATGGCGGCGAACTTGTGGGATGCGCTCTCTTGTCTGGACGCCTCCCGAGCCATGGACTGATCCGCAGTCAAACGGTCGAAAAAGCCGGTCATTGGGTATCGAGCCGTCCGACCAGCGAAATTTCGAAGTTCGCGCCCATGTATTTGAAGTGCGGGCGCACGGCGAGCGAAACCTGGTACCAACCCGGATCGCCGGCAACGTCTGAGACTTCGACCTTCGCGGCTCGCAATGGGCGACGGCTGCGCACATCTGCTGAAGGGTTTTCTTGGTCGGCCACGTACTGCTTGATCCATTTGTTCAGCTCGGACTCGAGGTCTTTGCGCTCTTTCCAGCTGCCGATCTGCTCGCGCTGCAGCACCTTGATGTAATGGGCCAGGCGGTTAACGATGAACAGGTAAGGCAACTGGGTGCCCAGCTTGTAGTTGGTCTGGGCCTGCAGGCCTTCGGGGGTCTTGGGGAAGTTCTTCGGCTTCTGCACCGAATTGGCCGAGAAGAACGCGGCGTTGTCGCTGTCCTTGCGCATGGTCAAGGCGATAAAGCCTTCTTCGGCCAGCTCGAACTCCTTGCGGTCGGAAATCAGCACCTCGGTTGGGATCTTCGCTTGCAACTGCCCCAGCGCCTCGTAGAGGTGCACTGGCAGGTCCTCTACGGCACCACCGGACTGCGGGCCGATGATGTTCGGGCACCAGCGGTAGCGGGCGAAGCTGTCGTTGATGCAGCTGGCCAGCAGGAAGGCGGAATTGCCCCACAGGTAGTTGTCGTGTCGCCCGTCGATGTTTTCGTAGTAGTGAAAACTTTGGACAGGGTTTTCTTGCGGATGATAGGCCGAGCGGAGCATGAAACGCGGCCCGGTCAGCGCGGTGTGGCGGGCATCTTCACTTTCACGGAATGCGCGCCATTTGGCATGTCGTGGCCCCGCGAAGATGTCCTTGATCTCTTTCAGGTTGGGCAGCGCTTCGAAGCTGCTCAAATTGAAGAACTCGGGAGACGGGGCTGCCAGGAAGGGCGCGTGCGACATGGCACCGACAGAGGCCATGTAACTCAGCAGTTTAATATCAGGTGAGGAGGGGCCGAAGTTGTAGTTGCCAACCATGGCCGCCACCGGCTCGCCGCCAAATTGACCGTAACCTGCGGTGTAAACGTGTTTGTACATGCCGCTGCAGGTGATATCGGCAGCGTTCTCGAAATCGTCGAGCAAGTCTTCTTTGCTGACATGCAGGACTTCGAGCTTAATGTTCTCGCGGAAGTCCGTGCGGTCTACCAGGAGTTTGAGGCTGCGCCACGAAGACTCAAGCGCTTGGAAGGCCGGTTGATGGAGGATGGCATCCATCTGGTTACTGAGTGCCCGATCCAGCTCGGCAATCATTTGATCAACACGGTGCTTGTTGATTAATTGATCTGGGTCAGGGGTTTTGAGGATCTCGGAAATAAAGGCCGATACGCCCTGCCTGGCGACTTGATAGCCCTCTTGGGCGGGGACTAACTTGGTCTCGGCCATGATCTGGTCGAGCAGGGTGGCATTACTCAATGTATCGGTAGTGAGTTCAGCCGTTAGGGTCGTGGTGTTGGACTTTGGCATGGGGACGCTCCTTTGTCTCAGTCTTCTTTTGGCGCCTCAAGCACCAGATTCAATTCTTCGGCGAGTTGTTTGCGGGCCTGCTCGTTGCTCAACAGGTGCTGCAATTGCTTGCGGAACGTGGGCACGTTGCCCAGTGGGCCTTTCAGGGCCACCAGTGCTTCGCGCAGCTCCAATAGCTTGCTCAGCTCTGGTACTTGGCGGGCGATGCCGTCTGGTCCGAAGTCGTTGATTGACCTGAACTGCAGGTTGACCGCCAGCTCCGCCTCCGGCGCCGCACTGAGTGTGGAGGGCACGGACATGGCCAAGCGGACATCGACGTCATTCAACACGTTGTTGAAGGTGTGTTTATCGATACGTATGACCGAGCGGTCTTCCAGCGCACGGGTATCATCCAGGCCGAAGTCGCCCATCACCAACATCTTGTGTGGCAGCTCTACTTCGGCCTGTTCATCGCCGGTGGCCGGTACGTACTTGATGTTGATGCGCTCTTTAGGTGCAACCGATCCTGTGGACTTTGCCATTGCAGAATCCCTCCTTGTTTGTAGGAATTTTTCCCGGTAGTTGTTCCAGAGTTCCGAATTAGTTTGTAGGAAACTTCCCTAATGTCTGTCTGCGGAATAAAAAACTGCGGGGTTGTTTGTTGTTCGCGTAAAAACCATGCGCTTGGAACTGTTTTCCCGTCGAGTGCAAAAATGTAAAAAAATATTTGTTTTTGCCGACTGTTTTTTGTGCGCTAGGCTCTTGCCGTTATCGGGTGTCGAGGTGTCCGTTAGAGCACCTTGGATCTGCTGATTCTATATAGGTCATATGTAATAATGAGGGGGAATTTACTTGCGATGCTTGGCAAAGAATGCATATGGCGTAGGTTTTCTTCTGATACTTGGCGGCATGCCAATACCTGTGTATTCCGATCAGGATTGCTCGCGGATCGTATCTAACGTTGAGCGCTTGGCATGTTTCGATGAATCAGCCGGAACACCTGCGCACCTGGTGGCTGTGCACTGGTCGGCACCGGAGCAGGATTCACCTACGGTGCGTCGTGTGCTGACCCATGAAGCAGGGCGAAATTCCGACGACTTGACGTTTCGTCTCACGCGTGAAGACGAGGGGCTGACAATCTCTGCGCCCGCAGTCGCTTCGGCTGTACCGCATCCCTATCTGGTGATCAGCTGTTTGCAGAACATCTCCCGGCTACAGCTGATCGCCGCACAACCCGTTGATGCCGGCCGGGTGGCGATGCGACTGCTGGGGGAGCGGGGTGCGACTGCCCTAACGCCCTGGCAGGTGACCGAGAACGGTCAGGTGCTCGATGCCGGCAGGGGCTTGCCGGGCATTGAGCAGATCAAGCAGCTGATTGGGGCCCACCGCATTCAGGTGCAGAGCGACAACCCTTCCATTGACGGGCTGGTCTTCGACGCTCAGGGGCTGGACCCGCTTATCGACGAGGCACGCAAGCTATGTCGCTGGTAGCCGAAGTCGACCCGCAGGAAATTGCCCGGTTGCTCGCACCCATCGATGCCCAGGCACCGGCCGGCCTGTTTGATGTGGAGGACGAAACCTACCAGGCCATCGACCAGGAAATGGTCAAGCTGGGAGGGCTGCAGGAGTCCTGTATCGACTGGGCCTATATCGAGGAAGCGTCGCGTCAGTACTTGGGGCAGCAGTGCAAGCACTTGCGCATTGTTGCGCACTTGAGTGCGGCATGGCTTCGCAGTGGTTGTTGGGAGCGGTGGGGTTTGACCTTGACCTTGCTTGCCGGCATGGTCGAGCGCTACTGGGAGGTTGCTCATCCCAAGCCTGGCCCCAAGGGTTTCCTGGGCAAGCGCAAGTTGGTTGGCCTGGTGCTCAACCGCCTTAACGTGGCGCTGCCGCGTTTGGACCGCTTCACCTACAGCCCTGCGCATGCGGTTGTAGCTCAAGAGGCATTGCAGCGACTGCAACAGCAGCAATCCGTTGCCCTGTTGGATGAAGCCATTCTAAGAGATTTGGAGCGCCTGCTACGCAAGCACACGGAGCTGGCGAGCCGGGGTGGGGAGCCTGCTACGAAGGCGCCGACGGCAGCCATCAAGCCTGCCCCCCTGGCCGAGGTCATCGCCACGCCACTGCCCCGCGTGTCGTTGGGCAACGAACGTGAATCACGACGGGCCGTGCTGACCATGGCCGAAATGATCAATCAGCAAGACCCTTACGACCCGACCGGTTATCAGTTACGTCGGTTCGGCTTGTGGGCCCACATCCAGGCAGCACCTCAAACCAAGCAAGGCAACCGCACGGAGCTGATGGCGGTGCCGCTGGATATCGCCGGCGATTATGAAGAGGCCATTGCCGGCACCGCGATCGACGCTGCGTTGCTCCACCGGATCGAAAAGAGCGTGACAGCTTGCCCTTTCTGGATACGCGGCAGTTTCCTCGCGGCCATTGCGGCGACACGGCTGGCTATGGATGAGGTGGCTGAGGCAATCCGCGCGACAACTGCCCGGTTCGTCCAGCGAATGCCTGCGCTGCAGCAATTGTGCTTCAGCGACGGCCGGGCGTTCCTGGACGATCAATGCCTGGCTTGGCTCAAGGCCACAGATGAACAATCCCAAGCCGAACCTGCCCACGAGTTTGTGGGCTTGCGCGAAGAACTCGTCAGTCAATTGGAAACCGGCGGGGTAGAGCCGGTTTTGCTCAGGCTGCAGGCGATGCAGGCCGACCTTCGTGCTCCGCGCGAGCGCTGCCATACCACCATCATTGCGGCCGATCTGCTGGCCGCACGCGGTGTCTCCTGGCTGGCCCAGGACCTGTGTACCAGCGTCGCTCGGACCATGCGACAAACCACCGCCAGTGCCTGGGAACCTGATGTGTTTCAACGACTGCAACAGTATGCCTCCCCCCATGCATTGGCCGATCAAAACAAGGACTAGAACCCTCCATGAATCAACTATGGAAGCTATTGAAACGTTGGGGTTTGCCCCTGTTGACTCGGATCGGCCTAGCCATGCCACTGCTGCTTGGACTGGGGACCGTACTGGTGCTGTTTGCCATCTGGTGGCTCGGGCCCCAGTGGACGTGGCGCGAACAGCATCCGCTGGCCAGCATGGCGCATCGTAGCCTCGCCAGCCTGGTGCTCGTGCTGGTGCCGCTGCTGTGCTGGCTGGTTGTGCTGCGCAGGCGGTACGTTCGCCTGGAGGCAGCGCGCAAGCACGCGGTAGCCGCTGAACTGGACAGCGTACTGCCGTTGGTTCGAGCACAAGAAAAAGCCTTGGACCAAGGGCTCTCGCGATTTGTTGACAGCGCAGGAGGGCGGCGTGCCTTGTACCGGTTGCCCTGGTACTTGGTAATAGGCGACCAGCATGCCGGCAAGTCCAGCTTCATCGACCGTACGGAACAAAGCTTTTCACTGACCCGCATCGATAAGGCGCAGGCGCGGGGCAGGCAGGCGCAGGCGCTGGCCTTTCCCATAGGCTGGTGGGTCAGCAGCGATGCGGTGATCATCGATCCGCCAGGGGCCTTCATCAGGCAGGCGTCGAATGCAGACTCGGCCACTAACGACTCAGGCACACCGCAACTACCACCTGAAACTCCGGCCAGGCTGTGGCAGCATCTGTTGGACTGGCTATTGCGCAACCGCAGCCAGAGAGCCCTCAACGGCGTGTTGCTGGTTGTTGACCTACCTGCGCTGCTGCATGGCACGCCTGAGCAACGCGTTGCACTAGCGCACGTCTTGCGCACCCGTCTGTACGAGATCAGCAGCCAGTTGGGCTCGCGCCTGCCGCTGTATGTGGTACTGACCAAGTTCGATCTATTGGACGGTTTCGACCAGCTCTATGCCGGCCTTTCCGTAGCCATGCGGGAAAAACTGCTCGGCTTCACGTTCAAGCTGGACGCGGTCGGTACGTTCGACGCCTGGCTGGAGGAATATGGTGATCACTACGAGCAGTTGATCAGCCAGCTGTTTGAGCAGGTGGTGGACCGACTCGACACCTTAAGCAGCGCTTCGCAGCGAGCGCGGCTGTTCTCACTACTGGCCCAGTTGATCGGCTTGCGCCCGATACTGCTGGGGTTCTTGAAAGAAGCGTTGGCAAGCGATCGCTACACCACGCCGGCTCTGGTGCGGGGCGTGTACTGGTCCTCGGTCATTCAGCAAGGTGACATGTTCAATGCATTCGTGCGCGAGGCAGCCCAGCCGTACAAGACAGAGCTTCCGTTGCTTGAGGGTAAGGCACAAGGCAAGGCGCTGGCGTACTTCATCCAGCACGCGTTCGGGCGTGTCATCTATAAGGAAGCCGGGCTTGCCGGGGACAACATCAAAGTGGCGCGCAGCAAGCGTCAGTTACTATGGGTCGGTTCCGGGGTAGGCACTCTGGCTTTTTGTGTCGCCATTGCCAGTTGGCAACGCTACTCCGATATCAATGGCGCCAAAGCTGCCAACGTACTCGCTAAAAGTAGGGAGTACAGCCATCACGAAGTGGATCTGCGCCTGGATCCGACCGGGCGTAACCTACTGGAGCCGCTGAACCAGATCCGCGATGCGGTATCAGTATTTGGCGACTATCGTGCGGCATGGCCAGGTGTTTCCGATTTTGGCCTGTATCAGGGCCGTGCTATCGGCCCGCGCGTCGATGAGGCCTACCTGAGCTTACTCTCCAAGCGTTTTTTGCCTGCCTTGGCCAGTGGCGTGATTGATGCCATGGATTCAGCGCCGCCAGGCAGCGAGCAGCAGATGGCTGCCCTCAGGGTTTACCGCATGCTGGAGGACCGCCAGAACCGCCGCCCAGCATGGGTCGAAGAGTGGATGGCCCGTCAATGGCAGCAGAAGTTTCCTGGCCAGGGCCAACTGCAACGCGATCTCATGCGGCACCTGAGATACGCCTTGGCCTATGCCGATGCCGACCTGCCGCAGTATACCCAGCGTATCGCCGTGGTGCAGGAGGCTTTACGCAAAGTCCCGTTAGCCGAGCGGGTTTATGCTGCCCTCAAACAGCAAGCGGGGGAGCAATTGCACACCGGGTTGGACTTGCGTCATCAGGTCGGGCCGGCCTTCGACGTGGTGTATCAGCCGTCCATGGGTGCTAGGAAGGGCGATGATGTCCGGTTGGCAGCGATGCTCACGGCCAAAGGGTTCAAGGAGTACTTCGAGCCGCGCAGTCAGAGCTTCGCTGATATGGCGATGATCGACCAATGGGCGCTGGGCGAGCGTAGCCAGCTCGATTACTCGGACGCCGACCGGGAGGCACTGAGTGAACGCCTGCGCAACTTGTACAGCGCCGATTACATTGACAGTTGGCGCCGTGCCTTGAATGCCTTCTCGGTAGCAGACTTTCGCGACCTGGATCACGGTGTCACGATCCTGCAGCAGTTGAGCGGCCCTGCGGCGCCGTTGCATCGGCTGCTGGATACGGTGAAGGACAATACCTCGCTTTCATCGACTGAAGTTTTCGACGAAAGAGACGAAGCCAAGGCGGTGATGCCCAAAGGCAGCAAGGTAGAGCAACAACCGGCTTGGGCTATCCAGCGTGCCTTTGCAGGGATGAGCGCCATGTTGCAGGCAGCGGGTGAGAAGTCGAGCTATTACGATGAGACGCTTAGCGCCATAGCGGCAGTGCACGACTATGCCAAGTCTGTACAGGGTAGCCCTGATCGAGGCAAGGCCGCGTTGCAGGCAGTGCATCAGCGCTTCGCGATGACAGGGCATGACCCCATCGGCACCTTGCAGCGGGTTTCGTCTGGCTTGCCTGAGCCGATCAATCAGCAGGTCCGAAAAGTGGCTGATCAAACGGCACAGGTGCTGAACGTTGAAGCCTTGCGCGAGCTGGAGCGGCGTTGGGACGCCGAGGTGTACAGCTTCTTCCAGCAGCGCCTTGCTGGGCGCTATCCCTTTGTGGCCAGAGCACCCGACGCGTCCCTGGAAGACTTCGAGGCGTTCTTCGGGCCGAAGGGGCGGTTGCGGCAGTTCAATGATCAGTACTTGAACGTGTTCCTGAAGGACAACCTCGAAGCCCTACAAGCCGGGCAGCAGGGACAGTCGCTGATCCGCAACGATGTGATCGAACAGTTGGAGCTGGCAGACCGCATTCGCGAAACCTTCTTCGATCAGCGCGGCAATCTGAGTGTTCAGTTCAGTATCGAGCCGTTGGGCCTGAGTACTAACCAACGCACCAGCCTGCTGGACCTTGATGGCCAGCTGATTTCCTACACCCATGGCCCGCGCCAGATCACCGGCATCATCTGGCCCAATACGCTTGGGCAACACGTGCGGAGCAACCTGACCCTGCTCAGGCAGAACGGCAACAGCAGCAGCCTGGAGTACCGAGGCCCATGGTCGATGTTCCGTTTGCTCAGCCGCGGTTCGCTCAATGGACGGACGGCTACCAGTGTAGACCTTAGCTTCAGGACCGGGGATGGCGTGATGCGTTACCGGCTAAGCGCTGAGAAGGCCTTTAACCCCATTACCCAAGAACCGTTCAAGGGTTTCCGGTTGCCTCGTGGGTTGCTACAGCAGCCGCTCAAGGCGATGAAGGCCAGGCAGGACGACGGACAAACCATATAAGGAAGGGGTGATGCCAAAGGAAGAGCGAGTTCAGCCCCTGCACCATTGCAGGCAGGCCATCGAGCAGCTGGAGGGGGGCATGCGTACGGTGCATAAGGATATGCCCGGCGATGGGTTGTTTATTCCCCACAAGAATGAATTCGCGGATTTCGGGCTATTGGAGGCGCGAGGTATTCAAGTGGAGGAAATGCTCAGCCGAGAAGCCACCTTGGTCTCGGAAATTGCTTCTATGAGGGCGCAGCTCAAGCTTGCTCGGCAGGATGCTCACGCAGGGCGTAAAAAGCTGGACGTTCCATGGCTCAGGAGACTCAACTACGCCATCATCATGCGCAATAAAGCGTTAGCCGGCCTTCGAGTGGATCGTGGTTTGGCTCAGTATCAGCAGAAGGAGGAGCGGCGCAGGTTGACGCTGCTGACTCAGCTATCCGAGCAAGCGCTGTTCGTGCGCCATGCTAAGCGCCTCCTTTCAAAGAAGGTCTTGGAAGAGATTCGTGCGGCCGTTCGTAGCGAGGTGTCGGTGGTGGTGCCGCTGGTGCCTGAGCATGCGCTCGATGACTGTACCTAAGCGCCGGGGGCGCCAGATGTTGGTCAGTCCTGGAGAGAGGCAGCCCGTGTCCAAATCTACGAGGAAGGGGGAGCGACGAGACTTGGAGATGCCTGTCAACGGGCGTGATCGGATGTTCGTGAACGCTGATGGAGTACAGTGAAAAATGGTGCTTGCCACGCTCTGGCATGCAGTCCATAAGCTCATCCACTGAAGCGGGGCTAGCCTGAAAAAGCTAATCCTTTCAGAGGGGATAGATGCCTATCAAGTGTCTCGCTTACCGCTTCAGTTATAGATCCACAGAGTTCCATGGAAGTCTGTAAGTCGACGAAAAAAGGCCCTTAGGGCCCCTTAGGGCCTTCTTTCGTTCCAGTGGGAAGCGCTAAAAACCGGTACTATCCGGGCATTTTTAGGGCCAGATTTGAGGCCAGAATTGGAAATGCCCCAATTCGCTTTTCCGGTGGAGCTTGGTGGGGTACGAGACGAGCATTTGGCCTCTGACAGGTCCAGGAGGTCACCATGGCACTCTCGGAGCTGGCGATTCGGCACGCCCGAGTCACCGGAAAGGTCTGGCATTTCGGTTACGACAGGCTGGCAAGCAGAAGCGCATGTCGTTCGGCAGTTATTTCTCAGCTCGGGCTCCGGGAGGCCCACACCAAGCGGGATGAAGCACGAGCGTTGATAGCCCAAGGCACCCATCCCAGCGAGCAACGCACGTAACAGCGTCTTGCAGTTCGCTTCTCCAGTGATCATGCCTTCGAGGCCGTATTCAATTAGTGGATCGCCTTCCGTCGGTTGTCGCACCTATGCTTGGCCACCTGCCCATTTGGCAGCAGCACTTCACTCAATAGGCTGGCGATTGGATCAGGCGAAGATTAAACAATAGGCACGGACAAGCTTTACATTCTTGGCAGGTGTCCCACCGGAATCTCAGTGGAGGCCGCGAACCTGCGCGGGTAGGCTATTATTTTTGCCAGTATAGAGGGCCAATCATTAGTATTTTTCCATCCAAGTTGAGTTTGGACAGGGATGCAAGCATTTCCTACGCTTATTCTCGAATGAGTCAGGATTCTGTATTTTTTATAAGGTACTACACAAACGGAGTGCCACCTCGCCCTGCGTATCAGGTGAAGGCACTTTTAATTCCCTGGTATTTTTACCAGTAGACGTACACCGCATTGAACGTTAGCCTGATTTTGGATAAGCCACGACTTCATAGGGGTTATTGACATGTTCTATTCTGAGGTTACCGTAACAAACATTGTGGGTGTGCAGTCCCGCCCGGCCACTCAATTTGTAAATAAAGCAAATGACTACTCATCGTCAGTCTGGATTGAGCGCTCAGAAAGAAGGGTTAATGGAAAAAATCTGGTGAGTGTCCTAAGTCTAGAGATTAAGAAAAATGATATCATAAGAATCATCGCGGACGGGGATGACGAACAACAGGCGGTAGAAGAGCTCGCAAACATGGTAAAGTCTGAATTCGTTGCGTGAGTGCTGGCGCACACTTGAAGGCCATCTCTTTATATCCATCTACACTATCACTCATGTGGCTTGGGTGCTGAGCGCTGTGGTTCGTGTGAAGCGGGCCGGCAGGAGTCGAGGAAGAAATGTTGGTCAAAAACACAGGCGCCCACTAGGGCGCTTATTGAGAGTGTGATGAGACTAAGAGCTTTCGGGTATCTTTGAGCAAAAGCGAAAGCTGGTGATCGCCCAATGGCTCAAAGCCGAGTCTAACATTAGAAGCGCGCCGGCTCTTATCAATCGGATGAGTCAGTCTGGGTCGAACCCTACCTGATCCGCGGCAAGTAATGTATGACGGATGGCATCTTTCCGAAGATCTATACCAATGCCTCGTCCCTGATCCGTTAGCGACACAGCCAGTCGGGCCAGTATCGCAACTGGAATCGGATAACGCCCCATACCGCACACTTCACGGCGGTTGTACTTATCCATTTGCGCATGATGCCCCTCCTGGCAGGCCAACTGCAGCGGTTCAATGCCGCGGGCCTGATCAATGTCCTGGGCGATGCGGATAGCAGCATTGGGTTAGCTGATGCCGTATTGCCACATGACGGGCGGTTTTTTCTTATGGTTCCGTCATGGCCAAGGCTAAGCTCTGTACGAAAAGAGATGTCGCAGACGCCGCATGGAACAAGCCAGTGAGACCATGGCGGCATAGCTTGTCGCCAGTTTGTCGAAGCGTGTCACGATCCTGCGGTTATCTTCCAGCCAGCTAAACATGCGCTTGATGATGTTGCGCCGTCGATTTTTTGGGGGCCCGTTAAACAGGCTGGGTAAGCCAGGCTTGGGCTGGCGCTTAATTGAGTGCAGTGGGATAACGGGCTGTATTCGATATTGATCGCGGTGAAGGCGCAGCGCTTCGGCGTCATAGCACCTGTCCATGCCGATTGATCGCGTCACAACGCTTACCTATGTCGCGCTCTCCGCCGCCTCGACCAAGCGTAATAGCGCCGTCTATCTACGTCAGGTCATGCAGGCATTTGCATCCAAGATCTACACCGCCCTGACTGACAACGGTGAGGCTTTCACCGAGCAGCCCAGGTGCCGCAACGGCGCGGCCAATCGGTCTGGTGGATCCAACTTTGATCGCGTCTGCTACGAGCGTGCCATTAAACATCGACTGACCAAGGCCTAAACCAAGCGATCAACGATGCCTCGATTCCAACTTCGCTGGGATAAAGGCGCACATACTGGCCTTCATGACGACTTGCAACTTCGCCAGACACCTCAAGGCGTTTACGATGCACGCTCTCTAACACTAATCTGCACCCTTTAATTCCGGAGTCGTACAGCCGGTGAGGTTATGTATGAAGTTCTGTGGATTGTCTCGGGGTATTGATTGTTTGGACTACAGCTTTAGATGTTCCTATTAATTTCTGCTAAGTGAGTAGTCTCTTGAATTTTGATTTACTGCAGGAAGAGATTGTAGAACCGGTCAGGGTGAGTTATGAGCGAGTGGGTGTTGGCTGCTTCTCTTGTGATTTTGATGGTGCATTCTATTAAAAGTGCTGTGCTTTTGATGTGGCCAGCACTGGGCAGGCTGAAGACGTTGATATGAGTCCGTCGCCTTTCGTGAGTGTTTTGATACCTTGCTACAATGAGGAGCGAGTTCTGGAAGCAACGGTCATTGCGATTTTCGACTCCCGTGGCGAAGTTTCATTCGGTAATCTGCATCGATGACGGATCGAGCGACGGAACGCTAAATCTCGCTTGAACACTAAGAGATAAGTATGGTGACCGTTGTGCCTGGTGCAATATTGGCGTTTTCAACCGATCGGGTAAGGGCAACAGGATGTTTCAGTAAGCAGACATTGGCTGAAGATACAGAGCTTCCGATGTGCCTTCTTGTGCAAGCCTACGAAACGCTCTATCAGCCAGCGGCGCTAGCAGTGACGGAGGTTCCTACGGCATGGTCCCAGCTCTATGCGCAGCGCTTGCGGTGGAGTACTGGAAAGCTGCAAGTGGTAGCTTTGCTTTCTCGACAGTTCTGGCGGAAAGGAGGGTGGGCATTTAAGATCTGGCTTTATGTATTAATCAGCCACTGCATCGCTCCGCTGCTGTTAATTCCAACTTTTGCGGTGGCTTTATATTGCCTTGTTATCGAAGTGTGCAGTGGTGGTGTGTTCAATTGGCTGTTCCTGCCATCGCTTTCTGTGTTTGGCTTCTGCTGGTCAGTTTAGCGGGCATGCAGAAGATACGCTGCACGGGTAGGAGATAGTCAATGTGCCGAATCAGGGTGCGGGCATCTTAACGGTGTAGTCGTGCATCCGCTGATATCGATGCTTGGGTGTATTGCCACATGGAACGGACTGTTGCGGTTTCTATTCGGTAAGACGACGGGTTGGAGCAAGCTGAACCGACGGGGTGATGTGCGGTTGTCGAATGCCAGGCGGGAGTAGATCGTGCAAAGCGCAGTTTTGCTCGATTGCGACCGCTGCCGCAGAGGGCCCGTCATTCCGAAGCGCTCGATGAAACGCAAGCCTCAGACGGGTTTGCCCGGGTTGTTCGGCTGGCTTAAAGACAACCGCCGCCGTGTGACGCGTTTCGACAAGCGCGCAAGAAATTGATGCCAGCGATGGTCTCGCTGGCTTGCTCCATGCGGTGTCGACATCGCCCTATTTCGTGCAGTACCTAGGTCTCCCCCCTCTATCGTTTCCAGACAGTTTCGGGTTTCTTGACAGGCCGCCGACGAAGCATTCAATTTGACTATGAGGCCAAGCGCAGAGTCGGCTAGCCTAATGTCCGCTTTTTACAGTTAGTCAATAAGCCAACCGGGATACCCCTCGACCAACGTCCCACCGTGACTGGTAGTGTCGCCCGCTCTGGCAGCAGGTTGGCCTTCGATGAGCGTGCAGTTTGCGCCGGTCTCGATAATGGCCCCGCAACCGATGCGGTCGCCCACCCGCGCAACGGCCTTGCCATTCACGAATGTCGCGCTTGCACCAGTTTCTACCGTGCCGGCTCCATGCAGTGGGCAGTCATGGGCATGGCCGATAAGGACGATGGATCTCAATTGGGTCTCCTTTTATCTGGCTGTGGAGGGGCTTGCTCGAACGCCTCCGGCGGTGGCGGCGCAGCCCGGACGTTGAACAACCAGCAGACGCCACACCAGCAGAGAGCGACCGTGAGGTTGTAGGGGAACAGCACGGCCCAGAACGGCAGCTGCCAGTTTTTCTTGCCTTGCAGTTCCCCGGGCTCCCCAGTTCGCCAAGGCGCGTAATGACGCCAGGCCTCTGCCGGGGTCAGGCAGATAGCATGCAGTGGTCGGTGCCACCAGTTCGCCTCGCCGGGTGGCGGTAGTTTGTCTGGGCCGTAGTCCATGAAGTGGCGCAGGTATTCCCACACTTCTGCGACGTGCTTGATGTCTGGGTCGGTTGGTTCATTGCTGTCGACCCACAGGCAATCTTTCTGATGGAGGCTGCCGTCTGCTCGGCGGGGGGCGAAGGCAAGTGCGTAGCTGGTGCTGAAAGACGAGCCACCAAATTCGGTGCGTTGGAAAACGCCTCCCCCGGTGTTGTGCCAGTCAAAGATAAATGTCTTGCTCAGGCGTTTGTAGTATATTTTTTGGGTGGAGCGATTAAAGCACAAGTTCGATAAGCCTTTTATAAACCATATCCTGTAAAAGAGAAAGGGTAAAAAGATAAACTGCGCTGATACCATCATTGCGAAAAAGGCAGGTTCCGCCAAATAGACTTTCCAACTTTTGCCGGTAAGCAGCATGCAAGTGAATCCGGTTAATAATGCGAGGGTCATTGCGCAGTAAAGTTTACCCATGAATACTGAGTCGGTAACCCAGGGGTTGCGTAAACAAAGTAGTTTTTCAGAAAGGGTGTCGAGTTGTCCGTTGATGCAAGGTTCTTCCCCTGAATTAGAGCGGGAGTCAAATAGCCAGATCGTTGCCATTCTAGTGCTCGATATAAAAAACTGAAGAGAGCTCTGTGTTTTCTGCAGGGCCATGATTGATGCTGTAGGATAGGTGCAGTGAAATTCTTGAAATTCCTCTATGATTCGTGAACGCGGGTTTGATGAGCAGTACCAAACCTGCTTCTGTAATGTGACTGTTGGGAGTTATCATAGATATTGCCAAGTCGCCGTCTTCATGTGTACTGCTTAAACGCCCTGACCATGCACTTGTTCCTATCAAAAATGCAGGCAGTAACACTGTGAATTCCGCAGCCGCTTGTGGGGGTACTATGCTGTTATGGATGGTCTTCGCCCAGTCAGGAAGCGACCATTGATTACTCTGGCTATTTTGTGCGTCAGTGTTCTTGACCCCAAGTGATAGAGCCTGTTTAGTGGAGATGAGTTTTGGCCCGTAATGTTCTTTATTCCAGGCTTCGATTTCTGTCTGCGCTGAGGTGAATGTAGGGAGTTTGCCATCCAAATCCAGGTCTATCCCTGCACGGAGCTCTCCGTCATTCTGACGATTTCCAAAAATGCATCGAGCGACCCACAGTTCAATTGGCCTATGGAGGCGCTCAGATGCCTTGGATTGCAGAGCGATTCCCCCAGTGATTATTGCCGCTCCGGCAAGTACCAGTGCGGCGGCAGCCCAGCCAGCGAAGGGCACTACAGTTGTAACTCCGGCAATTGCGAGTCCGGCCTCAAGAACGACGGCAGAGCCGAGAGCAACGCTTAGGCCACCACTCGCCGTATATGCGGCAGTCACCCTATCACCGTGAGTGAATTGGCGATGTGCCTTCGCGCTCTCAGTGAAAAAGCCCAACACTATTGCAGGATACCCAGCCAGGCGTGCGAAAAGATTACTGCCCAAAAATCTTACAAGGCTGTTCCCAAAAGCCATCCCAGGCACCGTCGGCATCAATCTCAGCATCACCGCCTTCTGCATCGCCCGAGCGCTGACCACCGTCGCTGCAGCCGCCCCCATCACTCCAAATATCGACGACGCAAACCCCAGCGCGTCTTCCGGCGCAGCATTCTTCTGCAAGCTGCTATAAGCGGCTTTCAGTGAGATCACGTTGAACCACAACATCCCCGCGTTCAACACGCCGCCACTGCCCGACGTGAGCAAGCCAACAATGCTGGGTTTTAGATGCGCCCTGGTGGTCAACTCGATCGCTATCGTGCGGCTGCCTGAGATGCGCAGTTGCTTGATCTCCTCAACTTGAGCCATGCCTTTGTTCAAGTACTGCTCAACGGCTTTGCTGAACGGGTTATCACGAATGATCTTATCGGTGATCTGATATCGCGCCGCCAGCAACCCCAGTGCCTTCTCGGCATTGGCCTCACGCGCCGCTGCCAACACTTGCTGACGCAAGCCCTTGCTGGCGTCCCAGCGCGTATTGCCACGCAGGCGCTTGAGCACCACGGTTGTGACAGTTTGTGCGGTGAGTTCGGTGATGCCGGCGCTCGCCGGGAAGCGGCCGGCCAGGCCTTCGATCACGTTGTCGGCGGCGCCCAACAGGCTGCCGACCGCATCGGCTTTGTCCTTGAACGGGTTAAATGGGGTGACGGCGGTGTACAGTGGGCTATCGTGCCGATCGAGCCACTGCTCCAGGCGCCTGAACCGCGGGTCTTGGTCCTCGGTACCGGGTGTGGGTTGGCCCATGGGGTGAATCAACAGCGCCAGGACGATTTCCAGTCCACGGGCGGACGTCAGATCGTCCCGGTCGTAGCAGGCCAAAGCGGCAGCCAGGCTGTAAGGGTCATCGAGATGCCCTGGCTCAGCAGTGGCCAGCCAGGCGTCGTGATCGTGGCTGGCTTGCAGGGCAAGGTCACGCAGGTGTGCCATGCGCTGCTCCAGCGCATCACGCTCATCGAGGAATTGCAGGTATTTTCGGGTATCGATGCGCAGGCCCAGACGTGCCCCATTTTCGGAGTAGCGTTCGTGGGTGAGGGCCAGGTAGCGTACAGCTGCGGGGGAATGGGCTGGATTGTCGCGGGTCGGTCTCAACCGGGTACCGGCCAGCTCCGGGGAAGGCGCACCCACCGGATAAAGGCTCTCCAGCGTCTTGTTCAGCAACATGGCCACCAGGTTGCGGTGGTGAAAGTCGCGGCTCCTTGGGCTCACGTGCTCCACGTCCAGCTTGAAGCAGGACGGCAACTGCTGTTGTTCGGGGCTCTGCGCGGGCTTTGTGTGTTCCAGTTGCTCGGTGGGCATCAGATCGCGCAGTTGATGCTGGTAGGCCGAGACCGACAGGCCCAGATCCAAGGCCACGCCCTCGGCGTCAGCGAGCGCTACCACTACCGGTACTTTCGGCTGCGACCACGGGTAATGCCGAGCCACTGCGCTGAGCCTCCCGACCGGCAAGGTCGCGGTGACGGGGTGGCTGCTCCAGGTCAGGGGCATGCGCCGGTTGGCGGGCTTGAAATCTTCGACCCAGTGCTGCAAGGCGCTGACGGGCAGGATGTGCGGCTGGGAGGAGGGGGCCTGATTGCCCGCCACCAGTTCGGCCATGTCCAGCAGGCGCATGTGCCGTTTGCGCAGGGCAGGCGAAGCGCACATACGCGCGGTGGTGGCGTTGGTCCACAAGTGGGGGCTGTAACCGATCCAGACTTCCTTGGCTGATTCCTGGCAGGTATCTGCCCATACCCAAGCCATGGTCTGGCCGGAGAGATAACGGTCGCGTCGGTGGTAATTGTCCAGCCCCCGATGGCGCAACTCTCTGTAGTTGCCCTCTCCATCGTATTCATGGATGACCAGCATTTCGCCCAAGGGGCCTTTCATGAACACATAGACGTAACCCGGGCGCAGGGCTCGAAGCGTGTAGGCACAATGCCGTAGCGGGGGCAGGCCCTGCTCCAGCGTGAAACCTGCGTCGTGATAGAGGCAAGGGGGCGTACCGGCAGGGCGGGGAACGACCGCGTAACGTACCGGCACAATGGGCACCCGCGCGCGGCAGGCGGGGCCGGCAGTGGGACTGCTGACCGAGGCATCAGTCATGGCGTGTTTCCTTGCTGTCGATCAGCGCTTGAAGTTGCCGAAGTCGTGCTTGAGGTGACTCTTCGAGGTTGGTGTAGATATCCCCGGCCTGGCCGCTGCTGATGATGGACATGTGCTTGGCTGTCATGCGAATGAATTGGCCGGCAACGTCCTCATCACGGAAATTGAGCGCCTTGAGTTGCGGCAGAAGGGTTTCTATCCAGCGATGGATTTCGGCCAATGTGCGGTTGGTGTAGGCCGGCGTGGCCAGTACCTCGTGAGCCAGTGAAAGGACAAAGTGTTCGTGCAGGCCGGCCTGCAGTCGCTCCAGTTCATCTGGGCCGAGGGTCAATGCGGGCGCAGTGAGAAAACGCGCAGCTGTTGGACGGCGCTCGAGCACCTGCCATTGATGGGCTGGACCCCAGTTGGTTCGCCATGCCAGCCTGGAAATGGGCCCCAGCCATTGCTCGCGGTTGCGTTCGCTCAGCGCATTCAGCCACGCCGAGAGCTGATCCGGTCTGAACTCGAAGATGGCGGTACCCTGATCTGCAAGCGTTACGTGCACCAGGCTGGTAAGGTGGGCATTGAGTACATCAAGGTCGACGTCAGCGTCCAACGCGATGGCGCCATCAATGGGCATCCAGGTCTCGATGGCATGAGTACGCAGCGCTTCTGCTTCTGAGGTATCTAGCAGCAGTGGGCCAAAGTCATACCGCTCATCCAGCGCGCTGCGCTTCCAGAGCCAGGCGTGTGGGGCAACGTGGCTGATGTCTTTGATCAGGTCGATTATCGACGGGGCATAAGCGGGCACCCATCCGCCGTCACGGGGCACCGGTCGATACGCCCAGCCCTCGAGCGTATTGGTCATGAGCAGTAAGAACCGGCAGTCGTAGGCGACATTGCCGTTATCGTGATCTTGCACGGGCACGGTGCTCACTGGCCCGGCCTCTTGAGGCAGCGGCAGTCGGGCAGGGGGCATGTGCCGTCTGCGAGGCGCCCACACAGGCGCTCGAGCGGTTTGCCGCTGACAAAGCCGCTGGCGATGGAGAAGGGATTGGAGTTGCCATCCGGTGATTGGATGAGTTGGCCATTGATGTGGATGGTTGAGCCGTCCAGGGTGATGCCCTGTTCGTCGATTCTGATGGAGCCGCCAGGTCCCCGGATGAGCACCGTCTCCGATGAGCGCAGATCGTAGAGACGCGTGCGTCTACGGATTTCAACACCAGCCTCCAGCTCGGCATGCCCTTGAACGTGCGCTTCCAGATTGCCGCCGATGCGAGTGTGATGATTGGCAGTGATGTGTTGGTGGCAATGATTGCCGATGGTTTCAACACGGTCCTTGGCAACGGTGATCGACTGGTTACGGCCGATTTTCAGAAAGGCGTCATTGCCAATCGTCGCGCGTTCGTCATGGCCGACCGTCTTTTCGCGAAGGTTGCCGATCAGGATGGATTCGTCGTGCTCAACCTGCTCCTTACGGTCGTTGCCAATTGTCGTCGTCTCATCGTGCTTGACCACATTGTTCTGATCCCTCTCGGCATGGATGAACACCTCCTGGCGTCCCAGCTCATCCTCGAAGCGCAGCTCATTGAAGCCCTCACCCTTGTGGGTCTGGCTCTTGATGGTCATGCGGGTCTTGTGTTCAGGCAGGTCGTAGGGCGGCAGCTGATTGCCACAGTACGTGCGCCCGGTGATCATCGGCTGGTCAGGATCACCGTTGACGTACTGGATGATCACGTCCTGGCCGATTCGCGGAATGGCCATCGAGCCCCAGCTGCCACCGGCCCAGCCTTGTGACACCCGCACCCAGCAGGAGCTGAATTCGTTGTTCTCGCTCTCGCGATCCCAGGGAAAGCTGACCTTGACCCGCCCCCACTCATCGCAATAGATCTCTTCGCCCTTCGGCCCGACCACGGTAGCCATGTGCGGGCCGTCAATGCGCGGTTTTGCCAGAGGCGAGGGTCGCCATTCGATCCTGCCGGGGACCAGGACGGCGCTCAGCGCGTACCGCGTGCTCTGCTCGGCATTGGTCGCCTCTTCCTGCAGGCTGGTGAGCTGGCTGCCCTGGTGAGTGACCGTGTTCACCCGCCAGTGCGCATTGAGGTCGCGTCTGGGGTGACCGGTCAGCGTGAAGCTCAGGCCCGGTTGCAGGCGCACATCATCACCTTGCACGTGCGCCAGCCGCACATCGTGACGCAACGCCATGACCCGGTTTTCCGTGAATGGTTTACCTACGGCATCGCGCTTGTAGCGCCCTGGATAGTCGAAATACTCGTAGTCCCTGGATTGGTGCTCCAGGAACGGGCCCGTGGCTCTGTGTTCCTGGCGGTAGGCCGGGTTGGTGAAGGTGTAGTCACGCTGAACCTGGCTTGCCGTGCGCACCTGTTCGCTGTAGTTCAAGCGGCGCAAGCAAAAAACCGGTTGGTCCCCACCGCTGTTGGCGTGGTACAGGACGGTATGGGCGCCCAAGGGCTGATCGTCCCCGTGAAAGCCTTCGTCTTCATCGTCGGCAGTGACGGCGCCATGGCTGATCAACCCCAGTGACAGCAGCCGATCGGTGATGATCAGCGTGTGCTGTTTTTCACTGTGGGCGAAGCGATAGACGAAGCCTTCTTCGGCTAAAAGGCGTGCGATGAACGCCAGATCCGTCTCGCCGGCCTGAACGCAGAACTCGCGGACCTGATGGTCCAGGCTGGCGTGGATTTCGTACGGGTCGATGCCCTGGCGCTTAAGCATCAGCGCCAGTATTTGCGGCACGTTCTTGTGTTGGAAGATACGCCAGTTCGAGCGCAGGCCGGCGCGGGCCAGGCGTGGCTCGACCAGCGCATGATAGTAGGTGCGGTGGAAGCCGCTTTCAGCCTGGGTGAAACGGCTGACCAACCCGTGCACGTAGCGCACGGGACGCGCGCCGTTCCAGAGGGTGAACAGCACCGGCTTGTCGAGCAAATGGCCGAAGTCGACGTCGTGTTCGTAGCTGATCAGCTGCAGTTCGAGGGTGAATGGCTGACTGATGCCTTCCTGGAGTGTGAACGACACCACTTCGAATTCTGCATCGCCAACCAGGGGTTGGAAGCTGTAACGCAGGTCAGATTGGCGAGGCATAAGCGATCCTTGTCCGCCTTCCTTGATTTGAACGGACCGCCAACACAAGGTCGCCGGCCAGCGTATTCATTTGAAGCCTGGACAGTGTTCCAGATGCCAAATTTTATATTCACAAGGGCTGTTATCGCCTCGCAGGAAGTTCCTGATTCTCCGTAGGAATTTTCGTTGCAGACCGGCCCTCATGCTCGATGCTGCGGCTTACTTCGATTACCTGAGCGCCAACAAGCGCCTCGAGGTACCTGTCAAAATTGCCAGTGTCACCCAGGCTGTTCTCAACGTACGTTACCTTCTTTACGCAATGGCCTCGCCAAGGAAGGTTCGAATGAAAAGATCAATCATGGTGTTCATGTTTGCTGGAGCGACAGCCTGTTGGCCCAGCCTCCACGCAGCGCCTATCAACGCACCTGCGCAATCTGTGCAAACGCATCTGGCGGCGTGTCATGAAAAAGGCAGTACGGTGAATTGCGAGGTCTCAGGCGTCGCCCGAGTGGGCGAGCGCGTGGTGCTGGCAAACGACAAGCAGATGCCCAACCCTGGCGACCCTGCCATTTTCACAATCGGGCTGGACGCTCAAAACCGGCTGGCTGGACCGCCGAGTTACCTGGATAGCCAAACACTCAAGCAAGCCGACAAGTATGAAGGGCTCACGACCACGCTGGACGGTAAGTACGTTATTGCCATCACGGCCTTCAACAAGGAGGGGACGGCAGGAAACCCCGGGGCAGATGCACTCAACACACTGTTGTATTGGCCTGCAGACGCGCCTGCCGAGGCGAAAATCGTCAATGAGTCAACACGAGGAAATGTTGCCAGTTCGCGAGATTTGCGTGAGCGCATCAGTAAAGCCGTAGGGTCGCCTTACTACCAGATCGAAGCCCTGACTACGGCACCAGACGATCGCCTGCTGATAGGCGTGCGCAAGTATGGCGAGAACAGCAAGGCCGCTGTTTTCTCGTTCTTGTTATTGTCCGTACCCTTTCGAATTGACCAGCAACAGGCCGTCATGGGGGACGAACTTGAAGTGGTTTGGCGTATCCCGGCAGCTGAGTTGGCAAAAAAGCTGGGCCCAGCCCATTCACCCCGTCCGGAACTGGGGCTCTCCGGCATTGAGTTCGATCGCTACAACAAAGACCGTTTCTACGCCGTGACCAGTTTTGAAAAAAGTGACGAGCTCGGCGGTTATCTCTGGGTGCTGCCTTATGAGGGTAAGCAGATAGGTCAGCCCCAATCCGTGAAACAGAAGGACGGCTCTGCAGTTGCGTTCAATCACAAGCCAGAAGGCGTCGAGGTGCTCGACCGCGATCATGTGCTGGTCGTGCATGATGACGATCGTGTCAGGGTCAAGGACCCGAACGTTAGCAGGCAGCGCGAGGCTCACGAATTTTTCTATAACATTGTGGACTTCAGTACGCCTTGATGGGGCTGGTGCGCATGGGGAAGAACGGAGCCTGATAGTTTTGCCAGTAGACCTCGTGTCGCCATTCCCGTCTGATGAGGTGCCGTCACACCGACGGCGCTTACATTCAAGGGAATGAACTCATGCGCCTACTGAAAGCAAGCCTGCTTCTTTTTCCGCTCGCCTGGATCAACGCCGCCATGGCGCTGGATCCGAACGAGCAAGCCTACGCCGATGCACCTCCTACACGCTTTCTGGTGTATTCCGTGACCTGGCAACCGACATTCTGCAAGATGAAACCAACGACCGCTGGCTGCGAGCAACCCCCTCAGCGCTTTTTAACCCACGGGGTCTGGCCCTACAGCGAGAGTATTGGTAAATACACCAACCGCCATCCTCAGTTCTGCACTCGGTCGCCGGCCTGCGCAGAAGGTGAGGCATGCGCGATGAGTGAAGACGCCATGGATAAGGTGCTTGACAATGCCGACTTGCGGGCGTTGGTGCCTAGCGATCCAGCCGGGATGTTCGCGCACGAATGGAAAAAGCACGGCACGTGTTCAGGTCAGACGATGCAGCAATACTTCGAGAACTTTGTAACGCTTCGCAAGGTGGTCACCTTCGAGGACGAGGCCGCGTTCAAACAGATGATCGGCAACGCAACGATGTTCTCTGAGATTCGTAAGACCTTCCCTGCAAACACTGCATTCCGCTGTTACAAGGACGTCACTGGAGATCAGTACTTGCATGAGGTTTTTTACTTGATTGATAGCCAGGGCGAGCCTTATCTCAATGAACGCAATTTGCAGATTGGCGTCCAGTGTGCTGAGCAGCATACATGGATCCCGCGTGGCCGGGCCTGATAAAGCTGAACGATACCGGTTGGATGAATAGGTGAGCAGAGGCATGTTCAAACCCCAGCACAGCTGTCAGTTTTGCCAGTTGTGCAGGGCGCTTTTCCCTCTGACACTGCAGCCGTGTGTGAAAGAACTGAACCGAATGCTAATCATGGGCGCGCCTGCCGCAGGTCCAGTTCTTTCGCACCACTATTTCTGGGTAGGCAGACCAATCCAGCCCTGACCCCGAGCGTGGGTACGAGCCGCCTATCACGTCAATGCTGAGAAACCAGGGCAGTCACCTGGCTTACGGCTTGACGGACGTCGTCGAGCACAGCGACATCATGGGCGGGTCGTCAGGCGTAGATGCCATTGCAGCACTGAGGGGCTGAGTGGTCATCATGCGCATGGCGCCTTGCTGCTCAGACTCGACGTGCGGCGTATGTTCCACAGGTTGTACCACCAGTGACGTCACGCTGGCCTGCTCGCGATGGTGCTGCAGTATTTTGTCGACCATATCCTGTGTGGTCGGCGTCTGAGCACGGTCAATTACAGACAGCACGCCGCCAGAACGAAGAATGCGATCGGCGATCTCGTAAACCCTGTTCTGCACGAAGATTCGATGTTCATAGGCTGTCGGCATCAGTGCTAGATCGACCGCGGCGTTATGTCCACGTGCATCATGGGTACCCAGCAACCAGCACGCGATGGCGTCGAACGTGGGCTGACGTTCGAGCCATGCTTCGAGGGCGGGGTCATTCAAGGCATCGCCCTCGATGAGCACGCAGTCCGCTTCGGGTGCTTCTGCGATTTCGCTGTAGATCAGCCGGTAGGCGTTCTCATCGAGGCTAACCGGCGTTTCCCTGGAAATGACCTCGACGCAGAAGCCCGCGTCGGCGAGCCGCTTGCGCGTCGCCGCAATGCACTGGGGGTTCTCTTCCACGCACACGACGGTGTGCCCCTGTTGCAACAGCGCCAGCGTGGAATAGCCGACGCCACACCCGATCTCCAGCGTGCGTGGGAAGCCCTTCACGCGTTCGGCCATCCAGGTGTAGTGACCCTGCGCCAAGTGACCTTCGGAGTTGATGCCCCAGCTCTTGATGTATGCTTTGCGAAAGCTGTTCAGCTGGTAGATGGCTTGCGGCTGCGGGCCACTGCCGCCGCCGCCGCCGCTAGCAGACCGTCTCTTGGCTTTCTTGAGGTCACGTCGTCTTTTGCTGTTGATGCTCATGGCTGCTCTCCCTGAGGGCCTGTGTGTGCATCAGGATTTTACTTGGGACGATCGTACTTGGCTGTAAACGAGGTGTTTGCACAGCTGACAAGGGTTCCGACGTGTACGAATGACCCTCAAGGCACCGCCGAAAAAACCGACCCCGTGATGCGCTCACTCAGCAATTCCAACGCACGGATACCTGCCAGTGAATTGCCAGAAGCGTTGAGCGCTGGCGACCAGACGCAGATGCTGTACCGCCCGGGGACCACTGCCACGATGCCACCGCCCACGCCACTCTTGCCCGGCAGGCCCACGCGATAGGCGAAATTGCCGGCTTCGTCGTACAGGCCGCTGGTGGCCATGATCGCGTTCACCTGCTGGGCCTGACGTGCGCTGAGCACGTGTTCACCGCTGTGGGGGCAATAGCCGCTGTTGGCCAGAAACGCAAAGCCCCGGGCCACGTCGACGCAGTTCATCGACAGCGCGCAGTGATGGAAGTAGCTGCTCAGCACGGCGTCCACGTCGTTATGAAAGTTACCAAACGCAGTCATCAGCCAGGCCATCGCGGCATTGCGCGCGCGGTGCTGGTATTCGGACTCGGCCACCACCGTGTCGCTGACGATGCGCGGGTTGCCAGCCAGGCGGCGAACGAAGTCGCGCATCGACAGGGCAGGGGTGGCGAAGCGTGACTGGTTGATGTCGCAGATGACCAGTGCGCCGGCATTGATGAACGGGTTGCGCGGACGACCCTTTTCCACCTCCAGCTGCACCAGCGAGTTGAAGGCCTGGCCCGAGGGCTCGTAGCCCAAGCGCGACCAGATGTCTTCGCCGCTATGGTTGATCGCCTGGACCAGGCTGAACACCTTGGAAATGCTCTGAATAGAGAAGGGCGTGTAGGCATCGCCTGCGCAGTGCAACTGGCCATCAAGGCCCTGCACTGCGATGCCAAGCTGGTTAGGGTCGACCTGGGCCAGGGCAGGGATGTATTGCGCGACCTGACCCTGGCTTAGCAGTGGGCGCACCTGGTCGAGAATCTCTTGCAGCATGTCTTGCATCGCGACGGCCTTGGGAAGGAGGAAGGATGGGTCTCAGACGCTGCGGCACGCCGTCAGGGCACGCCTTCTACCCACATGCCCTGGCCGAGCGTCGAAGCTTAGTGAGCCGAGTGCGGCAGTGGGGTCAGGCCGCTTTTCTCGATAGCGGCGTCCGCCTGGGCAGAGGCCATGTAATCAAGCAGCGCCTGGGCCGCCGCCCGGTGCTGGCTGTTGGCAACCACCGCACCCGAATACATCGTCATCTTTTGCCCCTCGGCCGGGATCAGCCCCACGATGTCGATGCCGGGCACCGGCTTGAGCTCGCTCAGCTGCTGGAACCCGATGGCTGCCTCACCGCGTGCGACCACCTTGCCGACGGGTTCGGCAGGGATCATATGGGCTTTGTGGGCGAAGCCTTCGCCCAGGTTCATGCTCGGGAACAGGGTCTTTGACAGGTAGACCCCGCTGGCGCTGTCGGAGTAGGCGACCGAAGGGCTATCCAGCAGCACCTGACGCAACTCGCCCATCGTGCCGATAGCCGGCTTGGGCTCGCCTTTGCGCACGGCCATGGCGATGAACGACTTGCCCAGGTCGATGCGGCTTGCCTGGTCGGCCTTGCCGTCGGCAACCAGCTTGTCCAACGCCGAGCCCACCATCAGCACCACATCGGCCGGCTCGCCACGTTTCAGCCGGTTCGGGATGGCTTGCGGGGTCTGGCCCATCGATGGCGCGGCAAGCACGTTCAGCTTTACCCCGTAGGTGTGTTCATAGGCAGGTGCAACGCCGCGGATGGCACCCATGATGCCGCCGGAGCTGAGCACGGTCAGCGTGGTGGCCTGGTCATGGGTGGGTTCTGCGGCAGAGCAGGCAAAGGTGGCGACCAGCAGTGCCGTGCAGGACAGCGTTTTCAGCATGGGATACTCCAGATAAAACGGGCAGCTTATTGGCAGCCTGGCCCGGCGCTAAATTAAGCGGCGTTAAGAATGTTTCATGCTCACCGGTTCGGCCATTTCTCCAGCAGGATCGACACGAACTTCTCTGCCGCCGGCGACAGCGAGGCGCCGCGGCGGTAGACCAGACCCAAGGTGCGGGTCACCTCCGGCTCGATCAACGGCACGCTTACCAGGGTCGGGTGGTCTGCACTGGGCATGGCCAGGCTAGGCATGGCCGAGACGCCAAGGCCGGCCTCGACCATGCCCAACGACGTGGACAGGTGCTGCACTTCGTAGAACCATTTGGGCCGCAGGTTCAGCCCGGCCAGGGCGTGGTCGAGCAGCATGCGGTTGCCGCTCAATCGACCCACGCCGATCAAACGGTAGTCGGCAAGCTCGGTCCAGGTCACCGCATCGCGGTTCGCTAGAGGGTGATCGCGCCGGCAGGCCAGCACGAAGTGCTCCTGCACCAACGACACGAACTCGATGTCCGGGTGCTGGCCGCTCATCATGTTGATGCCAAAATCGGCTTCACCCCGCAGCACGGCCTCCAGGCCATCATTGGCGCTCAGGTCCAACAGACGAATGCGGATCTTGGGGTATTGGTCGTTGTAGTCGCGGATCACCGACGGCAGGAAATAGAACGCTGCAGTCGGGATACAGGCCAGCGTCACCTGCCCGGTCTGACGCTCGGCCAACTCCCGGATACTGAGAATCGAATCCTCGAAGTCGTCCAGCAAGCGCCTGGCCTTGGGCAGAAAATCACGGCCCACGCTGGTCAGGCTGACGCGGCGCGTAGTGCGCTCCAGCAGCGACGTGCCCAGACCTTCTTCTAGCTTCTTGATCCGTCGACTCAGAGCCGGTTGGGACAGGTGTAATACCTCGGCAGCCTCGTGAAAGCTCCCAAGTTCGGCGATTTTGACGAAAGATCGTATGTCTTGAAGCTCATATTCCACCAGTCACCTCCTCACCAAAAATGCCTATTATTGTTTTGTGAAACGGAATAATCACTACGATATTTGCATTGGAATGATTTATCCATCCCTGTCACTCTTTTGCTCACGGCATCAATGATGTCCATTGATCAACAAGAGTGCGAAATCATGCAACGAATTCCTTGCGTACTCATGCGCGGCGGCACCTCCAAGGGGCCGTTTTTCCATGCGTGGGACTTGCCTGCCAATGTGGTCGAGCGCGATGAATTGCTCATCGACCTGATGGGGTCCGGTCATGAGCTGGAAATCGACGGTATCGGTGGCGGCAGCCCGCAGACCAGCAAGGTCGCGATCATCAGCCCGTCGCTGCATGCCGACGCCGACGTCGATTACCTGTTCGTGCAGGTGATGGTCGCCCAGCGCCGCGTGGACACTGCGCCCAACTGCGGCAACATGCTGTGCGCGGTCGGCCCCTTCGCCATCGAGCAGGGGCTGGTCAAGGGCCAGGAAGGCAAGACCTTGGTGCGCATCCGTAACCTGAACACTGGCACCTTCGTCAACTCGCTGGTGGAAACCCCAGGTGGCATCGTGCGCTATGAAGGGCGTACCGCCATCGATGGCGTGCCGGGCACCGCCGCGCCGGTGCACCTGACCTTCCTCGATGCGGTTGGCAGCAAGACCGGCAAGCTCTTTCCTACCGGGCAAGCCAAGGATGTGATCGATGGCGTGCCGATGACCTGTATCGACATGGCCATGCCCATGATGGTCATCCAGGCCAGTGACCTGGGCATGACCGGCGCCGAAACGCCCGACGAGCTCGACGCCAACGGCCCTCTGCTCAAGCGCCTTGAAGCGCTGCGGCTCAAAGCCGGCAAGGCCATGGGCCTGGGCGACGTCAGTGGCATGGTGATACCCAAGCCAGTGCTGGTGTCCAAGCCGCGCTACGACGGCACGCTCCAGGTGCGCTACTTCATGCCGCACAATTGCCACCGTGCCCTGGCGATCACGGGTGCTGTAGGGCTGGCCACTGCCTGTGTCAGCCCTGGCAGCGTCATTGTGGATCTGCTGGGTGAACACGCCCTGGAATTGAGCCAGGTTCGCCTTGAGCATCCAAGCGGTGGCATCGACGTCGCGTTGTCACGCAGCGGCGCCGATGGCAAGACCTTGCAAGCCTCGGTGGTACGTACTGCCCGGCGGCTGTTTTCAGGATTCGTCTACGCGCCTACCTTGCGCAGGTTGGCTGGCTAGCCACCTGCATGGATTGACCGCGGCACCTTGCAACAAGCGCATCCGCACAATATGAACAATGGGTGATGCCTCATGAAACTTGCCAAATCGCTGTACTTCCAGATCCTCTGCGCCGTCCTGCTGGGTGTAGTGGTCGGTCACTTCTGGGCGCAACAGGCCGTTGCGCTCAAACCTCTGGGCGATGCCTTCATCAAGCTGGTCAAGATGATGATCGCGCCCGTGGTGTTCTGCACCATCGTCACCGGTATAGCCGGCATGACCGACAAGCGCTCGCTCGGGCGCCTGATGAGCAAGACACTGCTGCTGTTCCTGGGGCTGACCATCGTCAGCCTGATCATCGGCCTGGCCGCGGTGTACCTGTTCAAGCCAGGGGTCGGCATGAACATCGACCCGGCCACCCTGAGCACCGAAGGGTTGACCCAGTTCACCGCCTCGGCCGCCAAGCTGGGCGTGGTGGACTTCTTCATGCACATCATCCCGGACACCTTCATGGGGGCGTTCAACAAGGGTGAAGTGCTGCCGGTGCTGTTCATCGCCGTGCTCAGCGGGTTCGCGCTGTCGTCCATGGGCGAGAAGGGCAAGCCGGTGCTGGATGTGCTGGAAGCGGTCTCGACCATGGTGTTCCGCATCTTCGGCTACCTCATGCGTTTCGCACCGGTCGGTGCGTTCGGGGCCCTGGCGTTCACGGTCGGGCAGTACGGGGTGACCTCGCTGGGGTCGCTCGCCAAGCTGATCGGCACGCTCTACATCGCCTGTGCGTTCTTCGTGCTGGTCGTGCTGGGCGGCATCTGCCGCGCCCATGGTTTCAGCCTGTGGAAGCTGCTGCGCTATTTCCGCGAAGAGTTCCTGGTGGTACTGGGCACTTCTTCCACGGAACCGGTGTTGCCGCGCATGCTGGAGAAGCTGGAAAAGCTTGGCTGCAAGAAGGGGGTCGTTGGCCTGGTACTGCCCACCGGCTACTCGTTCAACCTCGACGGCACGGCGATCTACTTGTCTTTGGCCGCCGTGTTCATTGCCCAGGCCTGCAACATCGACCTGAGCCTGGGCCAGGTGGTGACCATGCTGGCGATCATGCTGCTGTCGTCAAAAGGCGCAGCGGGCGTGACCGGCAGCGGCTTCGTGGCCTTGGCTTCGACCCTGACCGTTGTCCATGACATTCCGCTGGCAGGCCTGGCCCTGCTGATCGGTATCGACCGCTTCATGTCCGAAGCCCGCGCCCTCACGAGCCTTGCCAGCAATGCCGTGGCCACCGTGGTGGTGTCGATTTCCGAGAATGCGTGTGACAAGCAGGTTCTGCTCAGTCGCCTCAATGGCGAGCCTGTGGTCGAGCAGGCACCGGCCACGGTAGGCCCCGACGCCGCCTGGGTCGCCAAGCCAGGCCACCACGGCTAAGACGTCCGCTACACCCTGAACTCAAAACGCAGCAACCCGCGTGCAGGAACGCGCGCGGGTAGGGGGCTCGTCTGCGCCATCGGCGGCCCAACCCGGATAAAAACAAGAGAGAAAAGCCATGCTCGCACTCCTGGGCTTGATCATGGTGGTGACGTTCACCTACCTGATCATGAGCAAACGCCTGTCCCCGATCGTCGCCTTGACGGTCGTACCGATCGTCTTCGCGCTGGTGGGGGGCTTTGCGCCTGACCTTGGCAAGATGATGCTCGACGGGCTGAAAATGGTGGCCCCGTCGGCCGCCTTGCTGCTGTTCGCCATCCTGTTTTTCGGCTTGATGATCGATGCCGGCCTGTTCGACCCTCTGATCCGTAAGATCCTCAAGCGCGTCAACGGCGACCCCATCAAGATCGCCATTGGCACTGCATTGCTGTCGCTGCTGGTGGCACTGGACGGTGACGGTACCACCACCTACATGATCACCTGCGCCGCCATGCTGCCCTTGTACAAGCGCATCGGCATGAACCCGATGATCCTGGCAACGGTGTCGATGCTGTCGTTGAGCATCATGAGTGGCATGAGCCCCTGGGGCGGGCCTGCCACCCGTGCCATCGCAGCGCTTGGGCTCGATGCCACCGACTACTTCATTCCCATGCTGCCCACAGTGATCGGTGGGGCTGCCTGGGTGGTGTTCACCGCCTACTTGCTGGGGCGTGCCGAGCGACGCCGCATCGGCAACGTGGCCCTGGAGTCCGGCGGCGGCAATTGCTACATCAAGGAAATCCTGGGTGACACGCCCCACAAGCGTCCGCGTCTGGCCTACGTGAACCTGGTGCTGGTCATTGTGGTCATGACCGCACTGGTGCTGGGCCTGATGCACGCGGCGATCCTGTTCATGATCGGTTTCGTTGCCGCCTTGATGATCAACTACCCGCAACTGGAACTGCAGAAAGAACGCATCCTGGCCCATTCGGGCAACGCCATGACCGTGGTGCTGCTGGTGTTCGCCGCTGGTATCTTCGCCGGCATCTTCTCGGGCACCAAGATGGTCGATGCCCTGGCGCAAACCCTCGTGGACTGGATCCCGGAAGCCTGGAGCCACTGGTTCCCGCTGGTGGTGGCGCTGACCAGCATGCCGCTTACCTTCGTGCTGTCCAACGATGCGTACTATTTCGGGGTGGTGCCGATCCTGGCCAATGCTGCCGCCGCCTATGGCATCGACCCTGTTGAAATCGCCCGCGCCTCGGTGCTTGGTCAGCCGGTGCACTTGATGAGCCCGTTGGTCGCCTCGACCCTGCTGCTGGTGGGCATGGTGGACAAGGACATCGGCGACTTCCAGAAGGCCACGGTGAAGTGGGCAGTGCTCACTTCGCTGGTCATCACCGCCTTGGCGGTGTTGACCGGTGCGTTGTCGTTCTTCGTCTGAATGGTGCGGGCGCCAGGCGCCCGCCATCGCTGACACCCCAAAAACAACAATAGAGTACCGATCATGTCCTTGACCCTCGTGCGAGGGGCCACGTGTGGCCTGCTCTGCGGCTGCCTGCCTGTGGCCGGCGCTACTGGCTTCATCGATGACAGCAAGCTCAAGTTGCAAATGCGCAATGTCTATTTCAACGAAAACTTTCGCGACGAACAGGGCATGAGCCCCCGCGCCGCAGCCACCGCCAAGAGCGAGCGTACCGAGTGGGCGCAGGGCTTCTTGCTCGATTATCAGTCGGGTTACACCCCCGGTACCCTCGGCGTGGGGCTCGATGCACTGGGCTTGTTGGGCGTGCGCCTGGATTCGGGGCGTGGCCGCAGTGGCACGGGCCTGTTGCCTGTGCATGACGACGGCCGGGCCGCCGACGCGTTCGCCAGTGCGGGCGGTACCTTCAAGGCGCGTGTTGGCCAGAACGTCGTCAGGCATGGCACCTTGTTGCCCAAGACCCCAGTGCTGGTGCACAACGATGCTCGCTTGATGCCGCAAACCTACCAGGGTACGCAGGTCACCAGTGCCGCAATCGATAACCTGAACCTCACGGCAGGGCACCTGACCCGTTTCAAACAGCGCGATTCTTCGAACAGCACCGGCCTGTACCTGGACGGCTACAGTGGCGGCGAAGCCGGAGACTTTAGTTTCGCCGGCGCCGACTACACCGTCAGCAAACAGCTGCGCCTGAGCTACTATCACGGTCAGCTCGAGCATTTCTATCGTCAGGACTTCGCCGGGGTGATTCACGACCATGCGCTGGCTGGCGGTGTCCTGACCACGGACCTGCGCTATTTCAAAAGCAAAAGCAGCGGTGCGGCCTACGGCCCGATCGACAATGACATGCTCAGCGGGCAAATCGCCTACACGCATTCCGGCCACACGTTCGGTGCAGGTTATCAAGCGCTCAATGGCGAAGCGGGGCTGCCGTACATCAGCGGGGCGACGGTGTATTCATTCAGCAACGTGGGCATTGGCAAGTTCATCGAAGAAGATGAAAAGACCTGGATGGCGAGCTATGTCTACAATTTCGCAGCGGCCGGGGTGCCGGGGTTGACCTTCATGACCCGCTACCTGAGCGGCGATAACGGCCGTTCTGGCGCGGCGGGTCTGAGCGAGTGGGAGCGCGATGCAGAGCTTGCGTATGTCGTGCAATCAGGCCCCGCCAAAGGGCTTGGCGTTAAGCTGCGCAACTACGTGTACCGCTCGGACGTTGCGCGTGGCCGTGACAGCAATCGGCTGTACCTGACGTACGATATCGCGCTGTGGTGAGGTCGCGAGCATCAAGACGCGTGCGCTGGCAACCGTTTCACGCCCACAGCCCCAGCATGATCAATACGGCCATGCCCAGCGCGGCAGCAAAGGAGCAACCACCCAGCGCCAGGGCAGCGCGACCCTTGCGATACCAGCCATCGCGGCCCAGGGCCAGTGCAGGCTCGTACAAGCTGCGCCAGCACAGCTCGGTGGCGTGGAACGCCTGCAGGTGGTTGGGCGAGGCGTCCAGCCAGCGACGAAAGTCGATACGCTCGCATGCGGTGACGTCCGGGCTCTGCAAACGCACATACCACTGTGCTGCCTGGCGCGTCGGGGCATCGGGGCGGGGCTGGACGGCGAGCAACGCCTGCACCATGAGACGCTCGACACTGCGTAGCGGCAAGCCAAGACGTGTGGCGACCCTGGCCTGGGCCAACTGATCGAGACGGCTTAGCAGAAACACCTGGCGCGCAGCGCGTGGCAGGCGCTTGAGTGCGAGCAACAGGGCAGCATCGCTATCGGCAGCGTGCTTGGGTAAGGGCGTGGGGAGGCGCAAGAGCATGCGGGTCATGAGCAGTTCCTTGCTGAAGCGAGCATCTGGGAGAGCATCCATGACGCTGAGCTTAAGCTGAACGAGATTGATTCTCAAGTGCTGAACCGGCAAACTTTTGTAATGGCCGTTCACCCTTGGAAACACTTTTGCTACCATCGCCGCCATCACGATCTTCATTAGCCTGAAGAGCCAAAAAAAAGACCCAGCAAAAAGCTGGGTCAAAAACCGTGATTAGCCTGATGAGGAGATAATCCGAGAGCGACCTAAGCTCCGGGTTATCCAGCGGATCTCGCGATCAGCTGAGTGCAATAATAATCGTTATCATTTGCCAGTCAAATGATTTTTTTATACATGACGGTAGAATACCTACCGCTGCGCTTCCTTGTCCCCCAAACCAGGGCCTTGGCTTCGCACGCCATGCGCCAACTTTGACCCCTCGCATTCTCCACTACCTGCCTCAAGCGGCGGGGTCTGCCGTGCGCTGGTGTTCCAGCAGCGCGCGAGCCATGTCCATCATGTGCATCAACGCAAACATCAGTTCTCGCTGGCTACCATGCTGGTGGGTGGCGGTTTCCTGGGCGGTTGCCGCCGCACAGCGCAGCAGGGCGATGGCGTGCTCCTGGGCTTGATCGCGTGTGACGCCCTCGTGAAGCGTCCAGATCCTGTTTTCGGGCGTGGGACGCGGCGGGTTGGGGTTCAGGTAATAATCAAGCGCGCGGCGGGCGGCTTCGCTGTCGAGATCTGTTTCGTCGTTTTTCGGATGTTTCATTGCGATACCTTCCAGGTTCTCGTCAAACACAATGAACTCAGAGCATAGGTCAATTTGTATTTTCTAGCGGCAAATAAATAATTCAGATTGTGTATTGCTGCTTCCAATACAGTCCGTATTGTTGCCGCTCATGGAAAACTGGAATGCATTTCTCAAGCGCTACAAGCGCGAACACAACCTCAGCCAGTTGAAACTGGCCGAGCGCCTGGGCATGACGCAGGGTGGGGTAGGGCACTGGCTTCGCGGCACGCGCCGCCCTACGTTGGAGACCATCAACGAAAAACTGGAAAAGCTCGGGCTGGTCTTTCTGGAGGCGCAGGTCATGGTGGTCGAGCGCGACCTCGTGCGTGAATCTCCCGGCAATTACGGCGCTGAGCCGCCTGTTTCCGCACAGGCCCTGCTTTATGCGAGCTTCCGCTTTCCAGTGCTCAAGTGGGCGGACTTGCAGGGCCCCTTGCCTGAAACCAGTGAGGTACATGAGCAGACCGACTACATGCCTGCGGGCAATGCATTCTGGCTTGCCGTGGAAAACGACTCGATGAACGCCGCCAGCGGCAAGAGCGTGCCGGAAGGCATGCGCGTGCTGGTCGACACCGGCTTGCCAGCCGAGCCCGGCCGGTTGGTGATTGCCCGCCAGCCTGGCAAAGCGCCTGTGCTACGCCAGTTGGTCGAAGAAGGCGGTGACAGGATGCTCAAGCCGTTGAACACCCGTTACCCCACGGTGCTGTGCGAAACCGGCTGCGAGTTCCTGGGGGTGGTGGTGCGGGTACACGGCGCGTTCTGAGGCCACGTGGCCCGAGCGGTGAGGCAAGGGCCGCAGGCCGTCGGGCACCGCGACCCCGAGGCGCTCAAGATTCCAGCTCGACCAATGCTGCCCCTTCGCTGACCATGTCGCCTTCCTGGCACAACAAGGCTTTGACCGTGGTGGCCTTGGGGGCCCGAATGCTGTGCTCCATTTTCATGGCTTCCAGCACCACCAGCGGCGCACCCGCTTCTACCGCCTGGCCTACCTCTACCAAGACTCGCACGATGCTGCCGTTCATGGGAGCGGTCAGGCCGCCTTGGTGGGCAAGGTCGATGGCCGCTTCGGTAACCGGGTCGAATGCCTCGAAGGTGTGGAGCTCTCCGTCCCAGTGCAGATACAGGCTGGCGCCTCTGCGAATGGCCAGGTGGCGAGTGCGCAGGCCTGACTGCTCTCGCATCAGCCAATCGCCTTGCAGGCCCCACAGGCCTTGGGACGTCTGGTTGAGCGTAATGACCTGATCATGGCCGTTGCGGGTCAGATGCACAGTGGTCGAGGTGCCCGCCCCCAGGCGCAGCCCGTCTCGTTGGGCCCATGGGGAGTGGGGGTCATCCAAACGTGTGCGGGGCGGTTCGCTTTGCAACCACGCCTGGGCTGCAGCCTCCCAGCCCTCATCCGACAAGGCCTGCACGGTGGGCAACAGCACATCCTGATGATGCGGGATGAAGCCGGTATCCAGCTCGGCTGCCGCGAATGCAGGATGGGCCAGGATGCGTCGAAGGAAGGCGATGTTGGTTTTGACACCGCCTACCGCGAACTCATCCAGCATGGCCAGCAAACGCAGGCGAGCCTGTTCCCGGTCTTCGCCCCAGGCGATCAGTTTGCCCAGCATCGGGTCGTAGAAGGGCGACACCGTATCGCCTTCGCTCACACCGCTGTCCACGCGCCGGCCTGCACCGCAAGCCGGTTCCCGGTACAGCGTCAGGGTGCCAGTGGCCGGCAAGAAGTCATTGGCAGGGTCTTCGGCGTACAGCCGCACTTCGATGGCATGACCGTTGAGCGGGACCTGGTCCTGAGTGATGGGCAGGGGCTCACCGCAGGCCACACGAATCTGCCAGGCCACCAGGTCCAGGCCGGTGATGGCCTCGGTGACGGGATGCTCCACTTGCAGGCGCGTGTTCATTTCCATGAAAAAGAACTCGCCACGGGCGTCGAGCAAGAACTCCACGGTGCCGGCCCCAACATAGCCAATCGCTTGGGCCGCCCGTACTGCCGCCTCGCCCATGGCGCGGCGCAGATTTGCCGAAAGGCCTGGGGCAGGGGCTTCCTCGACCACCTTCTGATGACGGCGCTGGATCGAGCAGTCGCGCTCGTTGAGGTACAGACAGTGACCGTGGCGATCGGCGAAAATCTGGATCTCCACATGGCGCGGCTTCAAGACGTACTTTTCCACCAGCATCCGCGCATCGCCAAATGATGACAGGGCTTCGCGTTGCGCCGACGCCAGGGCGTCGGCCAATTGGCTTTCGTCCTCGACCACCTTCATGCCCTTGCCACCACCCCCGGCGCTGGCCTTGAGCAAGACCGGGTAGCCCACGTGCCGGGCGGCTTGCCTGAAGGTCTCCAGGTCCTGTGCCTGGCCGTGATAGCCCGGCACCAGCGGCACGCCTGCGGCCTCCATCAAGGCCTTGGCTGCCGACTTGCTGCCCATGGCGTCGATGGCTGACGCTGGCGGGCCCAGAAACATCAAGCCAGCGGCTTCGACTGCGCGGGCAAAGTCTGCGTTTTCCGAAAGAAAGCCATAGCCCGGGTGAATGGCCTGGGCACCGCTGGCCTTGGCCGCCGCCACCAGCTTGTCGATTTGCAGGTAACTGTCTGCCGCCTTGTTGCCACCCAGGTCCACGCACACATCGGCTTCGCGGCTGTGCCGGGCATTACGGTCGATGGCGCTGTGCACGGCCACCGTGGTCAGGCCCATGGCCTTGGCGGTGCGCATCACCCTGCAGGCGATTTCGCCGCGGTTGGCCACCAGCAACGTTGTCAATGGCGGGCGGTTCATGGGCGTGGCTCCTTGTTTGCATCGGCTTGCCAGGCAGGTTGGCGTTTTTCCAGAAACGCCCGCAGGCCTTCCTGGCCCTCGGCGCTTACACGAATGCGCGCGATGGCGTTCTCACAATAACGACGCAGGCCGGGGCTCAAGGCACCGCCATCGACCTCGCGCAGCAGCTCCTTGGTCGCACGCATCGCGTGGGGGCTGTTGGCCAAAAGGGTTTCAACCCACTGACCCACGTTGGCCTCCAATTGGCTGGCCGGGTACACCTCGGCCAACAACCCAAGCGCCTGGGCCTGCGCCCCGCTGAAGCGCTCTGCCGTAAGTGCATAACGGCGGGCTGCGCGCTCGCCGATGGCCTTGACCACGAAGGGGCTGATGACCGCCGGCGCCAGGCCAATGCGTACCTCCGACAGGCACAGCTGGGCGTCTTCGGCGCCAATGGCCATGTCGCAGCAACTGATCAGGCCCAGGGCACCGCCGAATGCGGCGCCCTGAACCACCGCCAAGGTCGGCACCTTTATGCGGTGCAGTGCATACATCAACTCGCCCAGCTCGCGTGCGTCATCCAGGTTGGTGTTGAAGTCCAGCTGCGCCGACTGCTGCATCCACGCAAGGTCGGCCCCGGCACTGAAATGCCGCCCCCGCCCGCGCAGCAACACGAAGCGTATGCCCGCGTCATCGGCCAGCTGCCCCAGGGCAATGTTCAGCTCGCGGATCATCAAGGCATTGAAGGCGTTGTGCTTGTCCTCGCGGCTGAGCCACAAGGTGGCGAAGCCACGTGGGTCGTGGCTCACTTCTACCGTAGTGAAATCGCTCATGGGGTCACATCCTGAATATGCCGAAGCGGCTCGGTTCGATCGGTGCGTTCAGCGCAGCGGACAAGGCCAGGCCCAGAACATCGCGGGTCTGCGCCGGGTCGATGACGCCGTCATCCCACAGGCGGGCGCTGGAATAGTAGGGGTGGCCCTGATGCTCGTACTGATCGAGGATCGGCTGCCTGAGCCTGGCCTCGTCCTCGGCGCCAAACGGCTCGCCGCTGCGCTCGCTCTGCTCGCGCTTGACCTGCACCAGCACGCCGGCAGCCTGTTCGGCGCCCATCACCCCGATGCGCGCATTGGGCCACATCCAGAGAAAGCGCGGGTCGTAGGCGCGCCCGCACATGCCGTAGTTACCGGCGCCGAAACTGCCGCCAATGATGACCGTGAACTTGGGCACCTGCGCGCAGGCCACGGCCGTGACCAACTTGGCGCCATGCTTGGCGATGCCGCCTTCTTCGTACTTCTTGCCCACCATGAACCCCGTGATGTTCTGCAGGAACAGCAACGGGATACCGCGCTGGCAAGCCAGTTCGATGAAGTGCGCGCCTTTTTGCGCAGCCTCGGCAAACAGGATGCCGTTATTGGCCAGGATGGCGATCGGGTAGCCGTGCAGGTGAGCGAAACCGCACACCAGGGTCGTTCCGAACAGGGCCTTGAATTCATCGAAGACCGAGCCATCGACCAGCCGTGCGATGACTTCGCGTACATCGAAAGGCTGCTTGGCGTCAGCCGGAATCACGCCGTAGAGCTCTTGCGCTGGATACAAGGGCGCAACCGGTGGCATGCATTGCACGGCGCCGAGCTTGCGCCAGTTGAGATTGGCCACGCAGCGCCTGGCCAGCGCTAGGGCATGCTCGTCATTGTCGGCGTAATGGTCGGCTACACCGCTGGTACGGCAATGTACATCGGCGCCGCCCAGCGCCTCGGCGCTCACCACCTCGCCCGTGGCAGCCTTCACCAGCGGTGGACCGGCCAGGAAGATGGTAGCCTGCTGGCGCACCATGATCGCCTCGTCCGCCATCGCCGGCACGTAGGCGCCGCCTGCGGTGCATGACCCCATTACCACGGCAATCTGGGCGATGCCCAGTGCACTCATGTTGGCCTGGTTGAAGAAAATCCGCCCGAAGTGTTCACGGTCGGGAAACACCTCGTCCTGACGCGGCAAGTTGGCGCCGCCCGAATCCACCAGGTAGATGCATGGGAGGCGGTTCTGCAAGGCGATGGTCTGCGCTCGCAGGTGCTTTTTCACCGTCAACGGGTAATAGGAGCCACCTTTGACCGTGGCGTCGTTGGCCACGATCATGCATTCCACGCCTTCCACGCGCCCGATCCCGGCGATCAGGCCGGCTTCCGGAACGTCTTCGCCATAGACCTGGTGTGCAGCCAACTGGCCGATCTCGAGAAAGGCAGAACCGGCATCGAGCAGACGGTCGATTCGCTCGCGGGGCAACAGTTTGCCTCGCGAGGTGTGCCGCTCCTGCGCCTTGGCGCCGCCGCCTTGGGCTACCTGGGCAAGCAGTTCACGCAGGTTGTCCACCTGGGCCTGCATGGCCGCCTGGCACTGGGCGAATTCGGGTGACCTGGGGTTCACTTGGGATTTCAGAATCATCATGACTCCTGGTGCAGTGGCGCGCCCTTGGCGCGGCCCTGCAAGGTTGGCCAGTGTGGCCACGGCTGGCGTGATGAGCCTGCCGTGGCGCCAGCGCGTTCAGCGGGTCTCGTTGAACAACTCGCGGCCGATCAGCATTCGGCGAATTTCGCTGGTGCCGGCGCCGATTTCGTACAGCTTGGCATCGCGCAACAAGCGACCTGCGGGGAATTCGTTGATGTAGCCGTTACCGCCAAGAATCTGGATCGCTTCCAAGGCCATCTGCGTGGCGCGCTCGGCGGTGTAGAGGATCACCCCGGCCGCATCCTTGCGCGTGGTCTCGCCGCGGTCGCAGGCCTGGGCCACGGCATACAGGTAGGCGCGGCTGGCATTGAGCTGGGTGTACATGTCAGCGACCTTGCCCTGGATCAGCTGGAACTCGCCGATGCTCTGCCCGAACTGCTTGCGGTCATGAATGTACGGCACCACCAGGTCCATGCAGCTCTGCATGATGCCGGTCGGGCCGCCGGATAGCACCACGCGCTCGTAGTCCAGGCCGCTCATCAACACCCGCACGCCGCCATTGAGTTGACCGAGGATGTTGTCCTGGGGCACGTGCACGTCATCGAAGAACAGCTCGCAGGTGTTCGAGCCACGCATGCCCAGTTTGTCGAACTTGTTGCTGCGGCTAAAGCCTGCCCACTCGCGCTCGACGATGAACGCAGTGATGCCATGGGGGCCCTTTTCCAGATCGGTCTTGGCGTAGATGACGTAGGTGTTGGCATCGGGTCCGTTGGTGATCCACGTCTTGCTGCCGTTGAGCACATAGTGGTCGCCACGCTTGTCGGCGCGCAGTTTCATCGACACCACGTCCGACCCGGCATTGGGTTCGCTCATTGCCAGGGCGCCGACGTGCTCGCCGCTGACCAGCTTGGGCAGGTATTTGGCCTTTTGCGCGGGCGTGCCGTTGCGGTTGATCTGGTTGACGCACAAATTGGAGTGGGCGCCGTAGGACAGCGCGACCGAGGCCGAGGCGCGGCTGATCTCCTCCATCGCCACCACGTGGGCGAGATAACCCAGGCCTGCGCCACCGTATTCTTCCGGCACGGTGATGCCGAGCAGGCCCATGTCGCCGAATTTGCGCCACATGTCGGCAGGGAACAGGTTGTCGTGGTCGATCTGCGCGGCGCGAGGGGCGAGCTCGGCGGCGGCGAAGGTGCGCACCTGGTCGCGAAGCATGTCGATGGTCTCGCCCAGGGCGAAGTTCAGGCTGGGGTAATGCATGCGGGGGCACCTTGTTGTTCTTGAAATGGGATCACGCCGCTAGCGGCAAGCTTACCTGGGCAGGCGGCTGACGCCGACAACGTGCGTTGCTGCCTATCACCTTTACGTAAACGTAAACCTGCGCCTGCTTTTTTGTCAATTTATCCATAACCTTTACGTAAACGTAAATCTGAGCCAAAGTGATTGGCGCGCGCTTGGCCCCTATCCAGAACAATCAAAAGAAGGGACGCACATGACTCAACCCAGCTATACCCGCGGTCGCCAGGACCGCCCTTTGCTTACCCAAACCATCGGCCAGGCCTTCGACGCTACAGTAGCGCGCCTGCACGAGCAGGAAGCGTTGGTGGCTCGGCACCAGCGCCTGCGCTACAGCTGGCGGCAACTGGCAGAGCAGGTTGAGTCGTGTGCTCGAGCGCTGATGGCCCTTGGGATCGAAACCGGTGACCGCGTGGGCATCTGGTCACCCAACTGCGCGCAATGGTGCATTCTCCAGGTGGCAACCGCCAAGTTGGGTGCCATCCTGGTCAACGTCAACCCGGCTTACCGTGTGGGCGAGCTTGAATACGTGCTGCGCCAGTCAGGGTGCAGTTGGCTGGTCTGTGCCGATGCGTTCAAGCATTCCGATTACCACGCCATGATCCAGGCCTTGGTGCCCGAATTGGCTACCGCCGCACCCGGTCAGGTCACCAGTGCCTCGCTGCCTGCCTTGCGCGGGGTGATAAGCCTGGCCAACGACCCGCCTGTTGGCTTCCTGCCGTGGGAGGCACTGGCCACTTGGGGCGCGTCCGTCAGCCGCGAGGCGTGCACCGCCCGGCAGAACAGCCTTCATTTCGACCAACCGGTGAACATTCAGTACACCTCCGGCACCACTGGCGCGCCCAAGGGCGCTACCCTCAGCCATTACAACATCCTGAACAACGGCTTCATGGTCGGCGCCAGCCTGGGCTTGACTGAACGCGACCGCATGGTGATCCCGGTGCCCCTGTACCACTGTTTCGGTATGGTCATGGGCAACCTGGGCTGCATCACCCATGGCACTACCATGATCTACCCAAGCGACGCCTTCGATGCCGAGTTGGCCTTGCGCGCCGTGGCCGAGGAACGTGGCACCATTCTGTACGGCGTGCCCACCATGTTCATTGCCATGCTCGACCATCCGGCTCGCCAGCACGTGGACCTGTCGTCCTTGCGCAGCGGCATCATGGCAGGCGCCACTTGCCCGATCGAGGTGATGCGCAGGGTCATCGACCAGATGCACATGGCCCAGGTGCAGATCGCCTATGGCATGACCGAAACCAGCCCGGTGTCTTTGCAAACCGGGCCGGATGACGTGCTGGAACTGCGCGTCACCACAGTGGGCCGTACCCAGCCGCAGCTGGAAAGCAAGATCATCGACCCGCAGGGCGGCACGGTTGCACGCGGTCAGACCGGTGAGCTGTGCACGCGCGGCTACAGCGTGATGCTGGGTTACTGGGATAACCCCCAGGCGACAGCCAGCGCCATCGACGCGGCCGGATGGATGCACACCGGTGACCTGGCGGTGATGGACGAGGTGGGGTATGTGCGTATCGTCGGGCGCAACAAGGACATGATCATTCGCGGTGGCGAGAACATCTACCCACGTGAAATAGAGGAGTTCTTCTATACCCACCCGGCGGTGGCCGATGCCCAGGTCATTGGTATCCCGTGCAGCCGCTATGGCGAGGACATCGTCGCCTGGATCAAGCTGCATCCGGGTCACCAGGCTACTGCAGAGGCACTGCAGGCCTGGTGCAAGTCCCGTATAGCCCACTACAAGGTGCCCCGCCATATTCGCTTCGTCGATGAATTTCCCATGACGGTGACGGGCAAGGTGCAGAAGTTCAAAATGCGAGAAATCAGCATGGCGGAACTGGGGCAGATCACCTAGATCCTTCAGTGATGTGCCCCAGGGGTGATCCCTCACCTCGATTGCGATGCTCGCCAAATTGCCTCGGCCAGTTGAGCGACAGATGTTATCGACTCAGGCTTGAAACCGAAATCGAAATCGTCCTTCATCTGGCCAATGGCGCGCCTGAAGGCGTCCTTATCGAGTGTCTTCAGAACTGTCGCAGGATTAGTATCCTTGATGCCTGCCTCCTGGAGACACTCGATGACATAGGCTTCGTATTCATTTCGCTCGCTGTGGCTCATACCGTCAAGCGTCATATCCGTAACTCCTGAATCACAAAGGTGACTCATGATCGGAACAACGCGGCCGATGCGCTACTGGCAAAACTGACAGTTTTCGACTTCAGTCGCCCGCCTTTATCGGGGGTTCCTGGCTGGGTGGATCACCCACGGTTGGCGGGACCGTCGGCTGAATCGGCAGCTCATCCGGATCACGCTCAGGCTCCGGGGGCGGGAGGTTGGGATCGTCAATGTTCGGATCGGGCGTTTCCGGGGGCGTTGGGAGCGTCATGACCATGCCTCGTGGGGTTGAGTGAACCTGTCCTGCAGCGTTCGACCGCTGGTGCCGTGAATCAATTCATTTTTGAACCCAGACTCGGTCGCCGCGCTCTCAACCCTTACCGCCACCAGTCCCAGGGAGCAAGGCCTGATGTCTTTGAACGAGCCCTTCGAAAGCGTGCCCACGGCAAACGATCATCCGGAGCAGGTCATCAGCCTGTCCCAGGCCTTGATGGCACCGCGTATCGCCATCGAGGACACCCAGCCGGTGCTAGATGGCGGCGCCTTTGCCGCCAAGGCCATCAGCAATCAGCCGGTTTCGGTCAGCACCAAGGTATTCACTGACGGCCATGACCGCATGGCCGTGGTGTTGAACTGGCGTCAGGCCGGTAGCCGACGCATTCATTGTGTGCCCATGACCTCGCCTGGCAATGACCTGTGGCTGGCAGAATTTACCCCGACTGAAATCGGGCCGCATGTGTTCAGCATCGAAGCCTGGATCGATCCGTATGCCACGTACTGCTACGACCTGGAGAAGAAGTTCAATGCCGGTGTCGGCGTAAAGCTTGAGCTTGAGGAAGGGCGTTTGCTGCTGGGCAAGGGCATCGAATTGAGCAGCGGCGCTCTGCGCGAGCAATTACAGGCGCTGCAAGGCACCTTGCAAACGCTGCCCGAGGATGAACAAGTGGCCCTGCTGCTGGGCGCCGAGGCGTCGCAGATGATGGCTGCGGCCGAGCACCGCAGCTACCTGACTCGCAGTTGCGACTACCCGCTGGATGTGGACCGCCCGGCCGCGCAATTCGCCAGCTGGTATGAGCTGTTCCCACGTTCGATCACCGATGATCCCCAGCGCCACGGTACCTTCAACGATGTGCACCAGCGCCTGCCGATGATTCGCGACATGGGCTTCGACGTGTTGTATTTCCCGCCCATCCACCCCATCGGCATGCAGCATAGAAAGGGCCGGAACAATGCTTTGCAGGCACAGCCGGGCGACCCTGGCAGCCCTTACGCAATTGGCAGTGCCGACGGTGGGCACGATGCGATCCACCCCGAACTCGGCACGCGTGAAGATTTCCGCCGCTTGGTGTCGGCCGCAGCCCAGCATGGTCTGGAAATCGCCCTGGACTTCGCCATCCAATGCTCCCAGGACCACCCTTGGCTCCAAGCGCACCCAGGCTGGTTCAGCTGGCGCCCGGACGGGACCATCCGCTACGCCGAGAACCCGCCGAAAAAGTACCAGGACATCGTCAACGTCGATTTCTACGCACCCGACGCCGTACCTGGGCTGTGGATTGCACTGCGCGATGTGATCATCGGTTGGGTGGAGGAGGGCGTGAAGACGTTCCGGGTGGACAACCCGCATACCAAACCCCTGCCGTTCTGGCAGTGGCTGATCGCCAATGTACGCAGCCAATACCCGGACGTGTTGTTCCTGGCCGAGGCGTTCACCAAGCCCGCCATGATGGCGCGCTTGGGCAAGGTCGGCTATGCGCAGAGCTACACTTACTTCACCTGGCGCAACACCAAGCAGGAGCTGAGCGAGTATTTCGAAACGCTCAACCAGCCCCCATGGAGCCAGTGCTACCGGCCGAACTTCTTCGTCAACACCCCAGACATCAACCCGTTCTTCCTCCAGCAGAACGGCCGCGCAGGCTTCCTCATCCGGGCCGCGCTAGCCACCATGGGGTCGGGCTTGTGGGGTATGTATTCGGGGTTCGAGTTGTGCGAAGCGGCAGGGCTGCCGGGCAAGGAAGAGTACCTGGACTCGGAGAAGTACGAAATCCGCCCGCGTGACTTCACCCAGCCTGGCAACATCATTGCCGAGATCGCCCAGCTCAACCGTATCCGCCGGCAGAACCCGGCCTTGCAGAGCCACCTGGGCCTGACGCTGCTCAATTGCTGGAACGACAACATTCTGTATTTCGCCAAGCGCACGCCTGCGCGTGACAATTACATCCTCATCGCCGTCAGCCTCGACCCGCATAACGCCCAGGAAGCCCATTTCGAACTGCCATTGTGGGAGCTGGGTCTTGATGACGGTGCCGAGACGCACGGCGAGGACCTGATGAACGGTCATCGCTGGTCGTGGTACGGCAAGACCCAGTTCATGCGCATCGAGCCTTGGCACCAGCCTTTCGGTATCTGGCGAATCAGTAAAGTCAGCTGAGCCTGGCGGAGAGCGGCCCGCCTGCTCTCTGACGGTTTTTTACCGATCAAGCATTCAGAGGAATGGTACATGGCCAAGCGTACCCGCCCGGCAGCCTTCATCGACGACCCGCTGTGGTACAAGGATGCGGTGATTTACCAGTTGCACATCAAGTCGTTCTTCGATGCCAACAATGACGGTATCGGTGACTTCGCCGGGTTGATCAGCAAGCTCGACTACATCGCCGACCTGGGCGTCAACACCTTGTGGCTGCTGCCGTTCTATCCCTCGCCCCGACGCGACGACGGCTACGATATCGCCGAGTACAAGGCAGTGCATCCAGACTACGGCACCCTTGCCGACGCCCGCCGCTTCATTGCCGAGGCCCACAAACGCGGGCTGCGGGTGATCACCGAACTGGTCATCAACCACACCAGCGACCAGCACCCGTGGTTTCAACGTGCCCGCCATGCCAAGCGTGGCAGCAAGGCCCGCGACTTCTACGTGTGGTCCGATGACGACCACAAGTACGACGGCACCCGCATCATCTTCCTCGATACCGAGAAATCCAACTGGACCTGGGACCCGGTGGCAGGCCAGTACTTCTGGCACCGCTTCTACTCCCATCAGCCGGATTTGAATTTCGACAATCCGCAGGTGCTCAAGGCCGTGATCGGCGTGATGCGCTTCTGGCTGGACCTGGGTGTCGATGGCTTGCGGCTTGACGCCATCCCGTACCTGATCGAGCGCGACGGTACCAACAACGAGAACCTGCCCGAAACCCATGATGTGCTCAAGGCGATCCGGGCCGAGATCGATGCCAATTACCCTGATCGCATGTTGCTCGCCGAGGCCAACCAGTGGCCGGAGGATACCCGCCCTTACTTTGGCGAAGGCGACGGGGACGAATGCCACATGGCGTTCCATTTTCCGCTGATGCCACGCATGTACATGGCGCTTGCCATGGAAGATCGCTTTCCCATCACCGACATCCTGCGCCAGACCCCGGAGATTCCGGCCAACTGCCAGTGGGCCATCTTCCTGCGCAACCACGATGAGCTGACCCTGGAGATGGTCACCGACCGTGAGCGCGACTACCTCTGGAACTACTACGCCGAGGACCGCCGCGCCCGGATCAACCTAGGCATCCGGCGCCGCCTGGCGCCGCTGCTGCAACGCGACCGGCGCAGGATCGAGCTGCTCACCAGCCTGCTGCTCTCGATGCCAGGTACGCCAACGCTGTACTACGGCGATGAGCTGGGCATGGGCGACAACATCTACCTGGGCGATCGCGACGGCGTGCGCACGCCCATGCAGTGGTCGCCTGACCGCAACGGCGGGTTCTCCCGGGCCGACCCGCAGCGGCTGGTGCTGCCACCGATCATGGACCCGCTCTATGGCTACCAGACGGTCAACGTCGAAGCACAGAGCCACGATCCTCATTCATTGCTGAACTGGACGCGTCGCCTGCTCGCCGTGCGCAAGCAGCAAAAAGCCTTCGGCCGTGGCACGCTGCGCACGCTGACACCCAGCAACCGACGCATCCTTGCCTACATCCGGGAATTCACCGACGCCGATGGCCACACCGAGGTGATTCTCTGTGTCGCCAACGTGTCCCGGGCGGCCCAGGCTGCGGAACTGGATTTGTCCCAGTACGCCGACAAGGTCCCCGTGGAAATGATCGGCGGCAGCGCCTTCCCGCCCATCGGGCAGTTGCCGTTCCTGCTGACCTTGCCGCCTTATGGCTTCTACTGGTTCGTGCTGGCTGCCCACGACCGCATGCCCAGCTGGCACAACCAGCCTACTGAGGGGTTACCGGAATTGACCACATTAGTGCTACGCAAACGTCTTGAAGAGCTGCTCGAGTCGCCTTCACGCGACGCCTTGCAGTCCACCATACTGCCCCAGTATTTGCCCAAGCGACGCTGGTTCGCGGGTAAGGAAGGGCCTGTCGATCAGG
>Ga0302347_1000532_pt1 | contig 58933 bp, 45 predicted proteins | sample PhyWR1_FD_202178 | JGI IMG/M metagenome (GOLD analysis project Ga0302347, IMG submission 202178) | Leaf surface microbial communities from wheat plants in UC Gill Tract Community Farm, Albany, California, United States - DLSL W.R1 (v2)... | ecosystem: Host-associated > Plants > Phyllosphere >... | reverse complement strand
CAAAGAGAGAGTGTGTGCGGCGATGCGAAAACTGCTGCAACTGGCCTATGGTGTGGTGAAATCAGGAAAGACATTTAATGCGGAAATACCGCTTGCCGGATAGCCGACAAGACGGTATCTCTCCCACGCGGAGAGGGAGCAGATAGCCCCTGCTCTTTTGGAAGTAATAAGGTGATCAGGCAGCTCGACCGTCACTTTAACCAGGATGAACAGGGTCAGTCAGCTGGTACTGATGAAGAATCACTACACTTTCAACCTAACTCGATCGGTTCCCTCTCCCTGTAGGAGAGGGTTACGGTGAGGGGTCATTAACGACTCTGAGGTGCTGAAACCTGTGGTATTTTGTGCAAATCAGCCCGGACAAAAGGTTTTTCTACCGGCGCAATAGTCACGGCAATCCTTTCCAGTAACCCCTGGGTCGGTGCCGCAGTACCTGAATTGATCAGGACCAGGGGCAGCGCCAGCGTAACGGCGATTTTGCGGTAGGACAGCCGCGGTGGCTGAGTGCCACGTTGCAGCATTAAGAAGGTGCTACTGACGATAAAGCCGAGCGCCAAACCGGTGATCACCTCAGAAGTGGAATGGGCGTGGATCACCAAACGTGAATAACCGACTACGGCGGCCAACAGATAACCGACGATCACCGCGGTGCGTCTGACTGGCGACGAAAAACGCCCACAGAGCAACCACAGCAAAACCGGCCAGATACTGGCAGAAAGGGCCGAGTGGCCGCTGAACCCGGTAAAATCCCAGTGGCGGCTGCCGATGCCCCAGCCCATAAACGCCAGCTTCGATACGCAAACGACGGCACCCACGCCGCCAAACAACAGCATCCAATGCCAGGTCGGTTTTCTGCTGGTAGGGGACAGGAGTAAAATAATAAAAACGATGGCTGCGCAGGGCAGCAGCAGCATGCTGTCACCAAAAAAAGTCAGAAAATGCCAGTTCATGTGCGGTTGTACTCTAAGAAATAGGATCGAAGACGGTCTTGATGATGGCGTGAATTGTACCCTGAGTCGCCGATTTGCAGTAGCGTAAAAAATCTTAAATCCCCCGGCAAAAGATACTCTGCATGTCAATTACGCCGGTTTGTGGGGATAATCTCCCGCCTTACCGTCTAAACGCTGGCGCAGAGGGCACTAACTCCCTATAATTGACCTGTTTTATACCCCCTTTCCCCACATATGAAATCAGGTCTTTAATTTTATGACTGACAAGTCGCATCAGTGCGTCATTATTGGTATAGCTGGCGCATCAGCCTCCGGAAAAAGCCTTATTGCCAGTACGTTATACCGCGAACTCCGCGACCAGGTTGGCGATCAACATATCGGTGTGATCCCGGAAGACAGTTACTACAAAGACCAGACGCACCTGACCATGGAAGAGCGGGTCAAAACCAACTATGACCACCCCAGCGCCATGGATCACAATCTGCTGTTCCAGCATCTGCAAATGCTGAAATCCGGCCAGGCGATTGAGCTGCCGCTGTATAGCTACACCGAACATACGCGTAAGAAAGAGACGATTCATCTCGAGCCCAAGAAAGTCATCATCCTGGAAGGGATCCTGTTATTGACGGATATCCGCCTGCGCCAGGAAATGAACTTCTCGATCTTTGTCGATACCCCGTTGGATATTTGCCTGATGCGCCGTATGAAGCGCGACGTGAATGAGCGTGGCCGCTCCATGGATTCCGTGATGGCACAGTACCAGAAAACCGTCCGCCCAATGTTCCTGCAGTTTATTGAACCTTCAAAGCAATACGCCGATATTATCGTACCGCGCGGGGGTAAAAACCGTATCGCGATAGATATCCTGAAGGCAAAAATCAGCCAATTCTTTGAATAACTCATTAACAGGCCAGCCTGTTTTTACTGGCCTTTAACGAACTATTTGAGCCCTGACATAGACCTTGAGCCCGTTGTGTGGCAATTTTCATATAAGTTTATGCGCCTTGATGGAATGGAGAAAATAATGAGACTGTGCGACCGCGATATCGAAGCCTGGCTGGATAACGGAAAACTGGTGATTTCACCGCGTCCTCCCATTGAGCGTATTAACGGGGCTACAGTGGATGTCCGTCTGGGCAATCAGTTCCGCGTGTTCCGTGGCCATACCGCTGCCTTTATCGATCTCAGTGGCCCAAAGGATGAAGTAAGTGCTGCCCTCGACCGCGTAATGAGCGACGAAATCGTGCTGCCGGAAGGCGAAGCCTTCTTCCTTCATCCAGGTGAACTGGCGCTGGCGGTGACGCTGGAGTCGGTTACCATCCCTAACGATTTGGTTGGCTGGCTCGATGGCCGCTCTTCGTTAGCCCGCCTGGGATTGATGGTGCACGTTACCGCACACCGTATCGATCCAGGTTGGCAAGGCTGCATTGTGCTGGAGTTCTATAATTCAGGTAAGCTGCCGTTGGCATTACGCCCTGGCATGTTGATCGGTGCGCTGAGTTTTGAACCGCTTTCCGGGCCTGCGGCACGGCCATACAATAGCCGCCAGGACGCGAAATACAGGGATCAGCAAGGGGCCGTGGCCAGTCGTATTGACAAGGATTAACAGCGAACCGGTATTACGCTGACACGAGGATGGCATGAGAAGACTACTGACGACTTTGGTGATTTTGCTGGTGGTGCTGGTGGCAGGGATGTCTGCCTTGGTGCTGTTGGTTAATCCGAATGATTTCCGCAGCTATATGATCAAGAAGGTTGAGCAGAGCAGCGGCTATCATCTGACGCTGGAAGGCGACCTTCGTTGGCATGTCTGGCCACAGTTGAGCATTCTTGCCGGACGAATGACGCTGACGGCGCCAGGGGCAGCGGCTCCGGCGGTCAGCGCAGATAATATGCGTCTGGACGTCAAACTGCTGCCGCTCCTCTCCCACCAGCTTTACGTTAAGCAGGTGATGCTGAAAAATGCCGTCATCCGCCTGACCCCCGACAGCGCAGAACAAAACCAGCCCGATGCCCCTATTGCCCCAGCTGGTAACCAGGCTGATGATGGCTCGGGATCCCTGTGGAAATTTGATATCGACAACCTGCGGGTGGTGGATAGCCTGCTGATCTGGCAACGAGCCAACAACGAGCAGATTAACGTTCGCGATATCAATCTGACCCTGCAGCAGAATGACAAGCATCAGGCGCAAATCGAGCTTTCCAGCAGGGTGAATCGCGACCAACGCGATCTGAGTTTCAACCTGGCGGCCAATCTCGATCTGCAACAGTTTCCCCGCCAGATAGGCGCGCAGGTCACACAGTTTAACTACCAGCTTGAGGGCGCAGATATTCTTGCCGGTGCTATCAAGGGGGAAGGGAGCGTACAGGCGGTTTATCAGCAGGCCTCGCAGCAGATTGTCTTGAGCCAACTGATGCTCAGTGCCAATGATAGCCAGTTGACTGGGAGTGCTAGCGCGCAGTTCGGACCAGTGCCTGCTTACAAATTGGATCTCAGTGCCACACAACTCAATCTGGATGCACTCTCGGGCTGGCAGACAAAAAACCCTGATGAGGAGGAGCTGCCGCCCCCGGTGACCGCATCCCCGGTGATTGCCAATCAGGCGGACGATCCGCAACAGAATTTACAGGTGTTACGTGACTTCAACGCGCAACTCAAGCTGAAGGCGGACCAGGTTATCTACCGTGGGATGTCGATTAATCAGCTGGCGGTGCAGGCAAGCAACCAACAGGGATTAATGACGTTGACTACGCTGTCTGGCAAGTTGGCCGGTGGTGATTTCTCCCTGCCTGGCTCGATGGATGCGCGAACTGATAAGCCGCTGATTAAACTGCAGCCGCAGTTACGGCACATTGAGCTGGGCGAGGTACTCAAGGCCTTCGACATGCCATTGGCGCTGACCGGCACGTTCAACATGCAGGGCGATTTGAACGGCGACCGCCTCAATGCCAAGGCTTTCGAACATCGTTGGCAAGGAACGGCGGAGCTTTCCATGCAGAATGCGCAACTTCATGGTTTGAATATTCAACAGCTTATCCAGCAAGCCGTGGCGCGTAATGACAGTAGCGTGCGTGGTGAGGATAACAACCAGCGCTACACCGCGGTGCAACAAATGAGCGCCAAGGCCAACTTGAGTAAGGGGCAGATCACGCTCAGTGAGTTACAGGCAGAGTCGCCGGTGATGAACCTGACCGGCAGTGGTACGCTTAATATGCCTGGCAAACAGTGCGATTTAACCATGAACGTACTGGTAACAGGGGGTTGGCAGGGCAACAATGCGTTAATCGCACAACTGCGCGAAACGCCGATCCCACTGCGTGTCTATGGCCCTTGGGATCAGCTCAATTATCAGCTACAGGTCGATCAACTATTGCGTAAAAAGCTGCAGGATCGTGCCAAAGACGCCTTGAACAAGTGGGCGGAGAAGAATAAAGGCTCCCAGGATGGCCAGGATCTGAAAAAGCTGCTCGATAAGCTGTAAACTTTATCAAACACTGCCCGCGCTCTCTTTAGGTTATAGTGAGCGCGGGTTTGCCTCCCCAAACGACGAAATCGATACCTTTGATATTCATCTGGCATACTGCTGATGGCTTCCCTACAATAAGGGATCTGTTAATGAATAAAGCAAGGATAGACGGTGTCAAAAGCGAATTCTAATGCCACCATTGTGGATATTGCCCGCCGAGCCAACGTGACCAATATCACTGTCTCCCGTGCTTTTAATAAACCCGAACTGGTCAAGTCTGAAACGCTAGAGAAAATTCATGCTATTGCCAAAGAGCTTAATTATGTTCCCAATGCTTTCGCTCAGGGATTAAAGAAAAGCAGCAGCCAAATTATCGGCATTGTTACCAGCAGCATGTATAACCCTTTTTATTCCAACCTGATCCAAACCGTATCGCGCATTGCCCGTATGCAGGGCTATCAGATTATGCTGTTTGATACTGACGGTAGCGAAGAGGCTGAAATGCAGGCGGTGCAAGCCTTGTTCGGTTATAAGGCGCGGGGCATCTTGCTCTCTGCCGTACGCGACGACCGGCACTATCAACCCGCCTACCTTGATCAGGCTGAACGCTATCATACTCCGCTGATTCTGATCGACAGGGACATTTATAATCAACAGCTTAGTGGCGTGTTCCTCAACAACCAAGAGATTGGCAAACTGGCCGGGAAATATCTGGCCGAGCAGCCGGAAAGTAATATCCTGATCCTGGGTGGCCCGGCCGACTCGGAAATTACCTTGGCACGAACCCAGGGGATTATTGATGCTCTGGAGGATAAGGGGAGTAAAATCACCATTATCCATGGCGACTATGATTTTATTTCGCAGGTGGCACGGGTAAAAGAATATCTTGCCGATGAACAGAATCAGCCGGATTATATCGTTGGCCTCAACGGTATTATCACGCTGGGTGCAATTTCTTTATGCCATCAGTTGGATATTTACCATCGGGTGAAATTCTTCTCGATCGATGAACCGCCCAAGGCGCGGGATTATGGCCAGCATATTGCCGGGGTTTATCATGATACGCAGGTGTTAGGGGAAATCGCGGCGGAGTTATTGTTTAATGCGATTAAAAATAATCAAAGCGATCAGCCATTAAGGCGGGAATTCTTTACCGGGATGTTGCTTGTTGAGTGATGTTTCCCTCACCCCAACCCTCACCCACAGGGAGAGGGAGCTGCTCCGGTGATGCTATTGGGGGCGGAAGCTAATCTGTGACATCCCAAAGGGGGCGCCAATCAGGTTCAGAGGGTTGTCTGTGGCCTAATTGGTGCCGAGCAGGGGCTTATGTTCTGGTCTAGCCAAAGTAGACACCCTAGATTAATCAGTGGCACGTTCGGTCCCCTCTCCCTGTGGGAGAGGGTTAGGGTGAGGGGTAATTCGCTGAGTTATCAGGCTAATCCACCCCATTACTGCCCATAGTAAGCATTTTTACCGTGCTTGCGTAAAAAGTGCTTATCCAGCAGCGCGGGCTGCATGGGTGGGATCGTCGGAGTCAATTGCCGCGTGGCCATCGCCATTGCCGCCACTTCCTCCATCACCACCGCATTATGCACCGCATCCGCCGCCGTTTTTCCCCAGGCGAACGGCCCATGAGAATAGACCAGCACCCCCGGCACCTGTTGCGGATCGCGCTTCGCCTGTTGGAACGTCTCGATAATCACCTGACCTGTTTCCCGCTCATAGTCGCCAGTAATCTCGTCCTCACGCATGGGGCGGGTACAGGGAATGTCACCATAAAAATAGTCGGCATGAGTGGTGCCCAGGGCAGGGATCGCCTGGCCAGCCTGCGCCCAGATGGTGGCATTACGGCTGTGGGTATGGACGATGCCGCCAATCTCGGGAAAGGCGCTATACAGCGCCAAATGGGTATCGGTATCCGAAGACGGTTTACGCTGGCCTTCCTGGATCACACCGTCCAAATCCACCACCACTAGGTCATCCACCGTCATTATCTCATAGGCGATCCCCGAAGGCTTGATCACCACCAGCCCCTGCTGGCGATCGATCGCCGACACGTTACCCCAGGTAAAGGTCACCAAACCATAACCCGGCAGGCTGAGATTGGCCGCCAATACTTGCTGTTTCAACTCGCTTAACATGTGATGCCTCCCTGTTTCATCTGTTGCTCGATCCAGCTCTTGGCCTGGGTGATATGCTGGATATCCTGGCCATCGTTGCGCGTCCACATTTCCAGCAGGAATGGACCGCGATAGTTGAGCCGCTTTAACACGGCAAACGTATGGGCAAAGTCCACGCAGCCGCTGCCGAAAGGTACATCGCGGAATTGCCCTGTGGTGCCAGGCAGCACTGGTAAGGTGTCTTTTAGATGGATGGCGGTGATCTTGTCGATGCCTTGCTCCAGCTCAAAATCGACGTCATTGCCCCAGGCGCTGAGGTTGCCGATATCGGGATAGACGGTAAACCACGGGCTTTCAATCTGCCGGGCAAACTCGCGCCATTTGCTGATGCTGTTGATAAAGGTGGTATCCATAATCTCCACGGACAGCATCACCTGAGCCTTGGCCGCCAGCTCTACCGCCCATTGCATACCTTCGATAAAACGCTGGCGTGTATGGCGATCGGCAGTTTCGTAATAGACGTCATACCCCGCTAGCTGAATATTCCTGATCCCGACGTCGACGGCGAAATCCAACGCCTTTTCCATCAACGTGCGTGCCTGTTGGCGGATGGCGGCGTCGTTGCTGCCAAACGGATAACGACGATGGGCGGATAAGCACATGCTGGGTACCGTGATACCACTGTCAAAACGAGCGTTGATCAGCGCCAGCCGTTGCTGACGATCCCAGTCCAGGCGCTGCTGGCGTTCCGGCTGCTCATCAATGGAGATCTCCATAAATTGGAAACCCAACTCGCTGGCGATACCCAGACGTTGTGCCCAATCAAGATCCGCTGGCAAGGCTTTTTCGTACAGCCCAAGCGAGACGTTATTAGTGGTTTGCATGCTGGTTGGCCTCATTTAAAACTTGGGCGATATTCAGGTAGCCCGCAAAGCGATCGCGTAAGCGTCGGTTAGCCGCCGCGTCGGGGTAATAGGTATGTACTTCAGGCTGAATAACCTGCACGGCCTCGGTAAAGCTGCTGTACTCTCCGGCCCCCACAGCGGCACAGATCGCTGCGGCACGGCAGCCACTTTGCTGGATATTCACCACCTCCAGCGGCAAATTACCGGCGTTGGCAAACATCTGCATCCAGACGTCGGACTGTGTGGGGCCGCCGGTCATGCGAATACGCTCTACGCGTGGATTTAGCGCCACCAGACGATCCTGATGAACCAGATGAGAGAACACGATGCCCTGATAGATCGCATGCACGATATCGGCCATGTCATGGTGCCCGCCCAGGCCAATCAGCCCGCCCGGCAGATTGCTACCGAGGTTGGAGCCGAACAGGTACGGCAGGAATGTGATGTCACTCGGCTGTTTGCTGCGTTCTTGTACCCAATGGTTGAACTGCGCATAACGCTGATGATCGTTGTCGCAAAACTGCCGTAAGAACCAGGCCAGATTGCTCGCCGAGGTTGGGCTGCCTTCGTGAACAAAGTAGCGGCCCTCCATGCAATAACGCCCCCAGGCAAAAGGATGGGAGGAGGGGATCAGGTTCTCCGTTACGCAGGTAGCGATCGACCAGGTACCCGCCACGGCGCTCAGGGTACGATCGTCGACCACTCCCGAGCACAAGGCCGCGCCAACCACATCAAACAGGCCGCCATACACCGCCGTTCCTGCCGGTAATCCGCATTGGGCGGCAGCAGTAGAGGTCACTTGCCCGGCAAGCTCGGCGGAACCTAGCAGTGGCGCGGTTTTATCGGCCACTTCCTCAATGCCGAATGCTGCCATCAATGCAGGGTCGTAGTCGGCCGTTTGCTGGTTGAACAGGTTGCTGCCAGAGATGTTGGTGATCTCCGCCGTCGCTTCACCCGTCAGGCGAAAGCGCAGGTAGTCATGAGCCATCAGCACCCGATCAATCGCCTCATATTGCGTGGGCTCATGCTGTTTCAACCAACGTAACAGCACAGCCGGATGGCTGTTCCAGATGGGCTGCAGGCTACGGGGGTAGGTGACGGCTTCGATACCCTGCTGCTGTAACTCAACCACCATCGCCCCGGCACGAGTATCCGAAGAAACGATGCCGTTGCGGACCGGCTGGCCCTTTTTATCAATGGCATAAAGCCCTTTGCCGTGTGATGAGAAGCTTACGCCACGCACCCTATCGCCGGTTATATCCGCGAGGCTGAGTACCTGGCGAATGGTCTGACAAAGCTCACGCCACAAGGGTTCCATCTCGCGCTCAGAGAAACCGGGTTGTGGGGAAACAGTTTCCCCATCACACTCCGCTACGGCAATTTCTTCACCGTTAGCTCGGTATAGACCCGCCTTGATCAGCGTGCCGCCAATATCAATGCCCAGAAAATATCCCATATCGGTTCTCCTTAGCTTATTTACGGCGGCTGGAACTTAGGTAGATAGCGGCGAGGATAATGCCGCCCTTGACCACATTCTGGATGTAAGGCGACACGCTCATCAGGTTGAGGCCGTTATTCAGCACGCCAAGCATCATGGCGCCTACCAGCGTGCCGATAATGGCGCCTCTGCCACCGGAGATGGCGGCCCCACCAAGCACTACGGCGGCGATGGCATCCAGCTCAAAACCTTCACCGGCGTTGGGTTGCCCGCTCATCAGGCGTGAAGTGAGTACCAACCCAGCCAGTGCGGCGGTCGTTCCACTCACCACATACACCAGGACTTTGTAACGGGGCACGCGGATCCCGCTCAGGCGCGCGGCTTCTTCGTTGCCGCCAATGGCGTAGACATAGCGGCCAAACGGCAGGTGGTTAAGCATCAGGTAGGCCAGAATATAAACGCCGACCATGATCAGCACCGGTACTTGAATACCTAATACGGAACCGCGGCCGAAGAAGGAGAACATGTCCGGCAAGCCAGAAATCGGGTAGCCGCCGGTGTACAGCAGTGCCAAACCACGGGCGATACCCATTGAGGCGAGGGTGACGATAATCGGTGGCATGCGCAGATAGGCAATGCAGGCACCGTTGGCCAGGCCGAACAGGGCACCGATCGCCAACGCGGCGAGCATCGCCAGAGGAATAGGGATCCCTCCCAGCATCAAGCCAGCGGCAATGGAACCGGACAGTGCCATCACCGGCCCGACCGAGAGATCGATGCCACCAGTCAGGATTGCGCAGGTCATGCCCACGGCAATAATGGCGTTGATCGACACCTGGCGTGCCACGTTGGTCAGGTTGTTGACCGTCAGGAAGCTGTCATTAAGCCCGCTCATCAGCAGGAACAGAATGGCGAAGCCGATAAAAGGCAGCATCGCGGGATGGTGCAGCAACTTCTCCCAGCGCTTGCCGAGGCTCTGCTTCTGGGCCGCGTGGGTAGGTGGGGATTGTTCAATTCCGATCATAATGCACTCCCGGTTGCATGAAGCATGATGTTGTGAGATTCGATTTCATCCCCTGCCAATTCGGCAACAATGTGGCCGCCACGGAACACCAGCACGCGATCGCAAACGCCGATAATTTCCGGTAATTCGGATGAAATCATGATGATAGAAATGCCTTTCTGCGTGAGCTGTTGCATCAGCTGATAGATTTCGGATTTGGCGCCGACGTCAATGCCACGGGTGGGCTCATCAAAAATAAGGATGTTGCAGTCATTGTTCAGCCAGCGGGCAATGACCACTTTTTGCTGGTTGCCGCCGCTCAGTGTGCTGACGGCGGTATCCGCGTCCGGGGTTTTCACACCTACCGCACGGATCAGGCGCTGAACGATATCGTCGTCCTTACGGGCGTTAACGAATATCTTGCCGAACCGCTCATGACGGTTAAGGGTGATGTTCTGCGCCACGGAAAAGGGCAGCACCAGCCCCTCGGTTTTACGGCTTTCCGGCAGCAGGCCAATGCCTTGCTTCAATGCCAAAGCCGGGTTCCGCAGGGTGGTTGGTTGCCCACTAAGGCTGACCTGCTTGCGATAGCAGGCACTGGCACCGATCAGCGCGGAGACCGTCTCGGTACGGCCCGAGCCCACCAACCCGGCAAATCCCAGGATCTCGCCTTTGAACAGGTGGAAGCGATCTTCCTGCTGATGCTTGGTGCGCTGAATGCTGGCTTCCAGCAGGCGAACTGAGGTATCGACAGGGTGCGACTTCACCGGGAAGGCATTTTCGATTTTGCGCCCGACCATCAGCTTCACCAGTTCATCCACGTTGGTGTCGGCCGTGGGCAGCGTTTGCACATAGGTACCGTCGCGCAAGACGGTGATCTGGTCGCAGATAGTGAAGATTTCATCCAGGTGGTGCGAGATGAAAATCATGCCGACGCCCAGCAGTTTCAGATCGTTCATTACGCTGAACAGGTGATCGGCTTCTCCCGGCGTCAAGGTGGCGGTAGGCTCATCCAGCACCAGTATGCGGGCATCCAGCGACAGCGCCTTGGCAATCTCGACAAACTGCTGCTGCGCCACGCTCAACTGGGCTACCGGGCAATCCAGATCGATATTCACCGTCAGCCGTTTGAAAATAGCCTCGGCTTTTTTGCGCATGGCTTTACGATCTAATAATCCCCAGCGGTTCTTGATTTCCCGGTTGAGGAAAATATTGTCCAGGGCGTTCATATAAGGAATAAGCGAGAATTCCTGAAATATGATCCCCACTCCGGCGTTAATGGCCTGCCGATAATTATCAAATTGGCGGCTGGTACCCTCCATGATTATTTCGCCCGAATCCGGTTGGTGAATACCACACAGGATTTTCACCAACGTTGATTTACCGGCTCCATTTTCCCCTAGCAAGGCGTGTATTTGGCCGTGTTGAATGGTTAGGTCAATACCGTCCAACGCCTTAACGCCCGGAAAGGACTTCTTGATCTGTTTTAATTCTAATAACGCCGTCACGGTTCACTCCTCCGGGTTTTATACCCACCGTTGCGAAATGGGTCGGGTACAAACCTCAACCGGCTCGTTGTGTTGTAGGGGCGCCGTATTCTGCGCCCGCTTTGATAATCAATGCGTTGGTTTGAGGCAAACCACACATTCAGCAGCATTGCCGCGTGGTCATCAAACTCGAGGCCGGGCGTTTACCAGCTAAAGCCTTTGGCGTTACTGCTGTCGATCAGCTTCACTTTCACCGGAATGGTGCTTGGCACGTTGGCACCCCAATGGCGGGCCAGCGCAATCCCCAAGGCAATACGTGCCTGGTCGCGTGGGAACTGAGCTGAGGTGGCGATAAATGGCGAGTTCGGTTTCAGGATCTCTTTAATCGCTTCAGGCTGACCATCGACGCTGACCAACTTGACCTTGGCACCGTTACTCTCAATGGCTGCCAATGCACCCAGGGCACCTACGTCGTTGACGCTGAAGATACCGGCCAGATCGGGAGTGGATTGCAGCATGTTTTCGGTTACGGTCAGTGCGGTGTCACGCTCTTGCTTGCCGTTCTGCTTGGTGACAATCTTCATTTCCGGGTGCTTTTTAATGGCATCCTCAAAACCACGGACGCGTTCCAGGATCGGCACCACCGGGATACCGTCCAGGATCGCCACTTTGCCTTTGTTGCCCAAGGATTTAGCAAGGTATTCACCCGCCTGGAAACCGGCATCATAGTTTTCCGAACCGACAAAGGAATCCAACGGGCCTTCGGCCTGGGCATCGATCGCCACGACTACCGCTCCGGCCTTGTGGGCCGAGATCACCGCCGACTGCACGCCAACCGAATCTGTCGGGTTAATCAGTAAAATATCGACTTTCTTTTGCAGCATATCTTCCACATCATTAATCTGCTTTGAGACGTCATGATGGGCATCCGCAATATACAGCTTGGCGCCAATATCACCGGCGGCCTGCTCTAATGCCTGTTTCATGGAGACAAAATAGTCGTTATTCATTTCCTGGAATGAAACGCCAATGGTGATCTGTTTGGCTAATGCCGATTGGCTGGCCAGCAGCATGCCGCCGGCGAGCATCACGGGTAAGGTTTTCTTGAGTAATGAAAACATAGTTTATTCTCCTGTTGTAGGGGCGGTATTTTTCTTTCAGTGTTATTTATAATAATTAGGTCGTTATGGCCAGAGGTCGGCCTCGCCATCAAAGGGCGTTATCATTGTTTGCTTAAAACTAATCACTCAATATTAAGGAACTAAAATAACCTTGATGGAATCCGTTGAATCGGCCAGGGCGAATGCCTGATCCCACTCTTTTAGTGAATAACTGTGGGTCACCACGCCTTTGGAGGTCACCAGACCGCGCTCAAAAAGGTCGATGGCAATTTCATAGCTGTAAGGTGCCAGGTGCGCACCGCGAATATCCAACTCTTTGCGATCGCCGATAATGGACCAGTCTACGGTGGTTTCCTTGCCAAATACGCTGAACTCGACAAAGCGGCCGAGCTTACGGATCATCTGCAATCCTTGGGTCACGCCGATCGGTGCGCCGGTTGCTTCGATGTAAACATCACAACCGTAGCCGTCGGTTAACGCTTTGACGATTTTATCGGCATCTTCTTTGAGCGGGTTGATGACCACGTCGGCACCGAACGCTTTTGCCAGTTCCAAACGTTCTTCGATAGCATCAATCACGATCAACTTTTTCGGCGTTTTCAGTTTGGCAACCTGCACCATACACAGACCCAACGGCCCGGCACCAGCCAGCACCACAACGTCGTCTAACTGGATATCCCCACGGGCAACGGTGTGGATGGCACAGGCCATCGGCTCGATCAGCACGGCATCTTCATGGCTGAGGCTTTCCGGGATCTTGTGCACGATGGCGTTGGCGGAAAAACGCATGTATTCCGACATTCCCCCCTCGGCCACGTCCTTTTGGAAGCCGTAGATATTGTGAGTCTCGCACATCCAATAGCTGCCGGACTTACAATAACGGCACTCCCAGCAGGGCACGATCTGTTCGGCAATGACGCGTTCGCCGATCTTGTACTTCTGCTCTGTGCCTTCTCCCATGGCAACAATGCGGCCGTAGAATTCGTGGCCGGGCACTACCGGCGGTTTTACCCAAGGGTTTTCACCCCAAAACATCTGGGCACCGTTTTTACATTTACAATCGCCGGCACAGATCCCGCAACCTTCGACCTTGATCACCAACTCTTTGGCTTTAGGTAGTGGGGTAGGGACTTGTTCAAACCGGTAATCCTGCGGGCCATGGCAAACCACCGCGCTCATCTTTTCGGGTAACTGACTCATTTTCCTCTCCATTATCATGCTAGATAGCGATACAAAACTAATGTTGACGTTGTCATTTTTAGGAAAATAAAAAGGCTAATACTTATTTAAGTTATATCATTCATTGTCTTATGAACAATTTTTAACGTTATACCAAAAATGACAACGTGAACATTGGCGATCATATAACCAAACTGGAGAAAACATTTGTTTGATCAAACTCACACATCGTTAACATCTGGCGTAAAGATTCTACAAATTCAGATCATGATCACAATGTTATGTCGGCTATATGTAAGATAGGGGGAGAGGTGAGTCGCTTAATTTATTGAAATTAAATCAATTATTTTCCTGTTTGATGGTCAGTTTGCTTGCTCTCGGCTGTTTGGCTGCAGTTTCCGGTATCTACCTGCCAGGTGGAAGGCTATCGCCAAAGCGACCTGGCTTGGAATTTCACGATTTGTTGATAGTTTCCCCCCGCAACATTGATGAATGTCATAATATCCTGTACTGATTTTCGGCAGAGTGTGGCGTTATTCGGCTGCTATCGGGCGATGAGCTGAAATAAAATAATTAAATCGAGGAATAACAATGGAACTTCTGATTGGAGCCTTGGTGGCGGTGTTCGTTGGCCGTTACATTATCAAGGGCTATTCTGCCACCGGGGTGTTAATGGTTGGCGGCCTGGTGCTGCTGGCGGTGAGTGCATTTATGGGCAAAAATCTGCTGCCCGCCAGTGCGACTTCGACCGGCTGGCGCGCCACCGATATTTTCGAATATGTCAAAATCCTGCTGATGAGCCGCGGTGGCGATCTCGGCATGATGATCATGATGCTGTGTGGCTTCGCGGCTTATATGACGCACATTGGCGCCAATGACGTGGTGGTCAAGCTGGCCTCCCGCCCGCTGCAGATGATCAACTCCCCGTATTTGCTGATGATTGCGGCCTACTTTGTTGCCTGCCTGATGTCACTGGCCGTCTCTTCGGCGACAGGGCTGGGTGTGTTATTGATGGCGACGCTGTTCCCGCTGATGGTTAACGTGGGGATCAGTCGTGGCGCGGCGGCAGCTATCTGTGCTTCTCCTGCAGCCATTATCCTTTCGCCTACTTCGGGTGATGTGGTGCTGGCAGCCAAGGCGGCCGAAATGCCGCTGGTGGATTTCGCCTTCAAAACCACGCTGCCGATCTCCATTGCCGCCATTATCTGCATGGCGATTGCTCACTTCTTCTGGCAGCGCTATCTCGACCGTAAAGCCAACGAGCAGCATCACATCATGGACGTGAGTGAAATCACTACCAATGCACCCGGTTTTTACGCCATCTTGCCGTTTACCCCGATCCTGGGGGTACTGGTCTTTGATGGAAAATGGGGGCCGGAGCTGCACATCATTACCGTATTGGTGATTTGTATGTTCATGGCCGCGGTGATCGAGTTTATCCGCAGCTTCAATGCCAAAACGGTGTTTGCCGGTTTAGAAGTGGCTTACCGTGGCATGGCCGATGCGTTTGCCAGCGTGGTGATGCTGTTGGTCGCGGCTGGGGTGTTTGCCCAAGGCTTGAGCACCGTTGGCTTCATCAGCGGCTTGATCAGCCTGGCACAGTCGTTTGGCACCGGTGGGATCATCATGATGCTGGTGTTGGTGGTGATCACCATGCTGGCGGCGATGACGACCGGCTCTGGTAATGCGCCGTTCTATGCGTTTGTTGAGCTGATCCCGAAACTGGCGACACAGATGGGGGTTAACCCGGCTTACCTGGTGATCCCGATGCTGCAGGCTTCCAACCTGGGCCGTACGCTCTCGCCGGTTTCTGGTGTCGTGGTAGCGGTTTCCGGTATGGCAAAAATCTCACCGTTTGAAGTGGTGAAACGCACCTCGGTACCGGTGATTGTGGGGCTGGTGGTGGTGATTGTGGCTACGGAGTTGTTGGTGCCTGTGCACCTGTAATCTATGCCTGTGGGGGCGGCATGCTGCGCCCATTTGACATCAATGCTGGGCACCTCAAGCGGGTGCCCAGCAAAGATTTACTCTTCGTCCTCTTCGTTAGGTGTCACTAGCGGCGTGATCTTCACCTTCACGATGCGGTGGCTACTGATTTCCAACGGTTCAAACAGATAGTCGCCAATCTTCAACTGTTCCCCTTCACGTGGAATGCGCTGGCAATGCTCCATCAGCAACCCTGCCAAGGTATGATATTCCCGCTTTTCTTCTATCGGCAGTGGTACATACAGCACCAGATCTTCCAGCGGCATATGGCCATTGGCAATCCAGTAGCCTTCGCTGGTTTGCTGGATATCATGGCGTGCATCAACCTCTTCATCGGCCTCTGGCAGATTACCGGCGATGGTTTCCATAACGTCGGTTAACGTCACCACCCCTTCGACCGAACCAAACTCATCCACCACAAACGCAAAGTGGGTTTTGGCCTGGCGGAACTGCTCCAACGCAGACAGCAGCGTTAACTGCTCCGGGAAGATCAGCGGCTGGCGCACCAAGGCCCGCAGATCCAGCGGTGATTGCTGCAACTGTTGTTTCAGGACGTCAATGGTATGGATCACCCCTAATGGCTCATCGCTGGCGCTATTTTCGGTTACCACGATGCGCGTATGCTGGTTTTTCTCCAACAACTGCGTCAATTTATCCAGCGGGCCGTTAAGCCCAAGGTATTCCACATCGTGCCGCGAAGTCATGATACTGCTGACGGTACGCTGTGCCATGCCCAGCACCCGCTCGATCATATGGCGTTCCTGCTGGTTGAAGATTTCACCATTCTCGTTATAGCTGTCTGCCAGCAGATGTGCCGAATGGCTGTCGATCTCGGCCTCTTCGTGCTTGCCGCTTAACATGCGCAATACGGCTTCTGCGGTACGCTCACGCAAAGGCCGCACCTTGGAAAGGAAACGGCGGCGGTTAAACTGGGCAAACTGGTTCAGGGCTTCGATCATCACCGAGAAACCGATCGCTGCGTAGAGATAGCCCTTCGGAATGGCATAGCCAAAGCCTTCGGCCACCAGACTGAAACCAATCATCAGCAAGAAGCTGAGGCACAGAATAACAATGGTTGGGTGGGCATTCACAAAGCGCGTAAGCGGTTTGCTGGCCAGCAACATCAAACCAATGGCGATACACACCGCGATCATCATCACGGCCAGATGATCGACCATCCCGACTGCGGTGATCACCGAATCCAGCGAGAAGACGGCATCCAGCACTACAATCTGCGCAACCACCGGCCAGAAACGCGCACCTTTGCGTGTCCCATGGTGTTCTTCGTCTTTACCCTCCAGCCGCTCGTTCAGTTCCATGGTGGCTTTAAACAGCAGGAAGATACCCCCAACCAGCATGATCAGATCGCGACCACTGAAAGCGTGCCCCATGGCCACAAACAGCGGTTTGGTCAGGGTGGCTAGCCAGGATATTGAGGCCAGCAGCAACAGGCGCATCACCAGTGCCAGTAAAAGACCGACAATGCGGGCTTTATCACGTTGTTTCTTAGGTAATTTCTCCGCCAAGATGGCGATAAAGATCAGGTTGTCAATGCCCAGTACGATTTCCAGTACAACCAGGGTGGCCAAGCCGGCCCAAATTGTTGGATCTGCGATCCATTCCATACGCCTAATTTCACCTTTTAGTTCGACGGCTTATGCCGCACTGAGAATGATGGACGCTGAGGGAGGGGATTTCAACACTAAATCCGCACTGGGCGCGGGTAATCTATGTTAGTCGAACAATTCAACAGTGTCAGGATCTTGCCATTGCGGGTAAGCACCAGAAAACATAGAATAAAATGCTGCTTATAAATCCTGCACTTAGATAATTTTTAATATAATCAATTTGTTATAAAGTAGTTAAACGAGTAAAATCTTAAAAATCGAGTATCCTTAGTAGTCTTATTCTGAAAAGGTCTTAATGAAGCCACTAAGACTTGTTTCACTGGGTCAATAGTATAAGAATCTTAACATCCTATAAATGATAGCAAGACTGACCACTTGGCCAGGAAGGCGCTGCCTTTTCCTTACTCTGCGACTTGCCTCTCATTAAATTCCGAACAGAACCTCAGGTTCATCTACGAGCGTGGAGTGAGTCGGTTACACGCTTGTCAGTTCAAACATTGTCTACAGTGCATTGGTAGCTGCAAGCCAAGGGCGGTAGCGTGCCTAAAACGTCACTTTATTATTGTAATTAATTGATTTTTATAGTTAAAAATTCATTGTAACGTAAGGCTCTACCACTTTTCCTGGCTCTGTTACACTTACTTGTTATTTGTCGGTGGAAAAAATTCATGCAAAAAAGATTGAAGGCCGTTATCCCAGTAGCAGGTTTGGGCACACGTATGCTGCCCGCAACCAAGGCGATCCCTAAAGAAATGCTGCCTGTGGTCGATAAGCCATTGATTCAGTACATCGTGAGCGAATGCGTTGCGGCTGGTATCAAGGATATCGTACTGGTTACGCACTCATCGAAAAACGCGATCGAAAACCACTTTGATACTTCCTTTGAGCTGGAAGCGACGTTGGAAGCTCGCGTAAAACGACAGCTGCTTGCCGAAGTACAAAGTATCTGCCCGCCAGATGTCACGGTGATGCAAGTGCGCCAAGGGCAAGCCAAAGGACTGGGCCACGCGGTGTTATGTGCTCAACCAATGATTGGGGATAACCCATTTGTGGTGCTGCTGCCGGACGTGTTATTGGATGACTCTACCGCCGATCTGCAGAAAGAAAACCTGGCCAAAATGATCCAGCGCTTCGAGCAAACCGGTTTTAGCCAGATTATGGTTGAGCCAGTGCCAGAAGAGGACGTTTCCAAATACGGCGTGGTCGATTGCGGCGGTGTGACGTTAGCCGCTGGTGCAAGTACACCAATGACCGCGGTGGTAGAGAAACCTGCGCGGGAAGATGCGCCATCTAACCTGGCCGTAGTGGGGCGCTATGTGCTCTCTGCTGATATCTGGCCGTTGCTGGAGAAAACGCCTCCGGGAGCTGGCGATGAAATCCAACTGACCGACGCCATTGCCATGCTGATGGAGCAGGAAACGGTAGAAGCTTTCCATATGAGCGGCAAATCCCACGACTGTGGTGACAAACTGGGCTATATGAAGGCGTTTGTCCAGTATGCCCTGCGCCACCCTTCCGAAGGCGAAAACTTCACCCATTGGATGAAACAGACCCTGAACAGCAAGTAATTACGAGACTACTGACAAACCCTTACCGGGCTTACAACGTAGGGGCGCTGCATGCTGCGCCCGTCAGGATAATCCATGGGTTAGAAAGGATTGGTGAGTTTGTTTTCTGTCAAATCAGCAACATTGCCACTTTATCATCAATCTGAATTACCTTAGCCGGTTAGCACGACCACGAGATTTAAGAGGAACACCATGTCGAAGAAGTTGAAAGCCGTCATTCCTGTTGCTGGTCTGGGTATGCGCATGTTGCCTGCAACCAAGGCGATCCCGAAAGAGATGCTGCCGATCGTAGATAAGCCGTTGATCCAATATATCGTCAACGAATGCGTGGCTGCCGGGATCAAAGAAATCATTCTGGTTACCCACTCCTCCAAGAACGCGATCGAAAACCATTTCGACACGTCTTATGAGCTTGAGGCGATGCTTGAAGCGCGCGTGAAGCGTCAGCTGCTGGATGAAGTTAAATCCATCACGCCGAAGGGCGTAACCCTGATGCACATCCGCCAAGGACAACCGAAAGGATTGGGGCATGCGGTACTGTGTGCCAAACCACTGGTAGGTGATTCACCTTTTGTGGTGGTGCTGCCGGACGTGCTGCTGGATGACGCCAAGGCCGATATGCACAAAGACAATCTGGCGCATATGATTGCCCGCTTCGAAGATAACGGGCTGAGCCAGGTACTGGTGCAGCCTGCGGATGAAAATGTGCTGCATGACTACTCAGTGGCTGAATGTGAGACCACGACTCTAAAACCAGGTGAAAGCTCACGTATGACTTCGATCATTGAGAAGCCAAGCCGTGAAGTGAAACTGAAATCCAATTATTCTGCTGTTGGCCGTTATGTGCTCTCTGCCGACATCTGGCCGATTTTGGAAAAAACTCAGCCAGGCGCCTGGGGCCGAATTCAACTGACCGATGCGATTGCTGACCTGATGAAACAACAGACGGTAGAAGCGATGGAACTGGTGGGGGAATCGTTCAACTGCGGTGAAAAACTAGGCTATCTCCGGGCCTTTGTGACCTATGGCCTACGCCATCCAACGCAGGGCAAAGCCTTCCGTGAATGGGCCGAGCAGCTAAAATTGTAGTAATTTGTACTGAAAAAGAGCTAAAAAATCTTTATAGTTAGGGGCCTGCGGAAATCTCGGCGGGCCTTTTGACTTGTCCGAGATCGTACGCACATGAAAACACTCCTGGTGCATGCGCCACTCACTACGAGTCTGAGAGGCATCTTAGCAAACCCAGTCTCAACGTTTGCTCAATGAGTGCTTTCATGCATGTATCGCAGGACCGCCGTACATAGCGCAAACAAAAATTTTGCTAAGCACCACCCCAAGCGGCCATGGTTGGCCAGGTGTTTAGCGTTGCAAGTTTACTTACTTTGAAAGTGATGAAAATTCGATGGCAAAGAAACAATGGAAGCTGATACCGCTATTGGTATCGATCAGTGTGATCAGCGGTTGTACCGTGGTCCCTGGCACCCACCTTTCTACCAGTGGCAAAAACGTTGTTAAGCAGGAAGATAGCGATTTTAACCTGAATAAACTGGTCAATATCTATCCGATGACGCCGAGCTTGGTCGATAAAATGCGGCCAAAACCGGTCTCTGCGCAAACCAACCCCGCTTTGGAACGTGAACTTCAGAGTTATGAATATCGCATTGGTGTGGGTGATGTATTGATGGTTACGGTTTGGGATCACCCAGAGCTAACCACCCCCGCTGGCCAGTACCGTAGCGCCAGTGACACAGGTAACTGGGTAAATGCAGATGGTACCATCTTCTACCCATATATTGGCAAGGTGAAGGTTGCAGGGAAAACAGCTAGCCAAGTGCGAAACGAAATTGCCAGCCGGTTAGCGCAATATATCGAAAGCCCACAGGTCGATGTAACTATTGCAGCTTTTCGTTCACAGAAGGCCTATGTGACAGGCGAAGTGGCAAAATCGGGTCAACAGCCGATTACCAACGTGCCGCTAACCGTTATGGATGCGATTAACAGTGCCGGTGGGCTTGCCGAAAATGCTGACTGGCGCAACGTGGTTTTAACACATAATGGTAAAGAACAGCGTATTTCACTCCAGGCGCTAATGCAAAAGGGTGACCTGATGCAGAACCGACTTCTTTACCCTGGCGATATTCTTTATGTACCACGTAATGACGATCTGAAAGTCTTTGTGATGGGGGAAGTGAAGCAGCAGACTACCCTGAAGATGGATCGTAGTGGTATGACGTTGACCGAAGCGCTGGGTAATGCTCAGGGTATGGATCAAGCGATGTCTGATGCAACGGGGATATTTGTTATCCGTCCACTACGTGGTACTGAAGGTAGCAAGCTTGCAAGCATTTATCAGTTAAATGCGTCTGATGCAACAGCACTAGTGATGGGTACTGAATTCCATTTGCAACCTTATGACATTGTCTATGTAACAACCGCGCCAATTGCTCGTTGGAATCGTGTAGTTAGTCAGCTAGTACCAACAATCAATGGATTCAACAATCTCAGCGAAGGCGCATTACGTATTCGCAACTGGCCGTAGTAGACAAATAGGTAGGCTGAGTAGCAATTATGTTTAGTTCAATTTTGGTCGTATGTGTTGGTAACATTTGTCGCTCCCCTACCGGGGAGCGGCTGTTAAGAGAAGCGTTACCTAATAAAAAAGTAGATTCAGCGGGCATAGGTGCACTAGTAGGTAAACCAGCTGATGCAATGGCAACCGAAGTGGCTAGTCAGCATGGTCTGTCACTTGATGGACATCTTGCTAGGCAACTGACAAGTGCCATGTGCCGTGAGTATGATTTAATTTTGGTAATGGAAAAAGGTCATATAGATGCGGTTTGCCGTTTTGCTCCAGAGGTGAGAGGGAAAACAATGCTCTTTGGTCATTGGAATGAACAAAAGGAAATTCCAGATCCTTATCGTAAAAGTGCTGAGGCATTTGAGTTTGTATATACTTTGCTTGCTGACTCCGCTCAGAAGTGGACACAAGTATTAAATCGCTAAACAGAGATGACAATGACTGAAAAAAATAGGGCTGTCTCTACTGCCAGCAAGGAAAATGAAGATATCGACCTAGGGCACTTGATTGGTACATTGATTGACCATCGTTGGTTACTCATTGGAATTACAGCGCTATTCGCTGTTCTAGGTATCATTTATAGTCTTTTTGCAACGCCAATTTACCAGGCAGATGCAACAATACAAGTGGAGCAAAATGAAGGGAATTCGCTTGTAAATAACATTTCACAAATGTTACCAAACTCACAACCTGCATCATCTACTGAAATTGGGTTAATTACGTCAAGGATGGTTGTTGGGAAAACAGTCGAAGATCTTGAACTCGATACAGTAGTGGAGCAAAAGTATCTACCTATATTTGGACGGGGTTGGGCTCGCTTAACAGGGCAAGAACCTGGACAGATTGCTATATCTCGAGTGACAATTCCTGAAAGTATCTCAGAAAAACCGTTAGAGCTTCTTGTTGTTGATGAAAATAACTACATTGTAGAGTTTGATGGAAAAGAGATAATAAAAGGGACAGTTGGTACTTTATCTTCAGGTCATGGTGTTTCTCTTCTTGTCAGCGAAATATCTGCCGATCCTGGAACTGTATTTGAAGTAAGCAAACTTTCCAAGTTAGTGGCTACCTTACAGCTCTTGGATATATTGAATGTTGAAGATAAAGGTAAGGATACCGGCATCTTGTCAATTAGTTTGTTGGGTGAGAACCCGGAGCAAATTAAAAGAATAGTTGATAGTATTAGTAATAACTATCTTATGCAGAATGTTGAGAGAAAGTCAGAAGAGGCTGAAAGGAGTTTAGCATTCCTGAAAGAACAGCTACCATCAGTTAGAGAGTCATTGAACACAGCTGAGGATAAACTTAATCGTTTTCGCAGGGAAAATGATTCTGTAGATTTATCACTTGAGGCTAAGTCTGTATTAGATACTATCGTAGGTGTTGAATCTCAACTTAATGAGTTAACATTTAAAGAAGCAGAGATTTCAAAGTTATATACTAAAGAGCATCCAGCATACAGATCTTTGCTTGAAAAAAGAATAACTCTGCAGCAAGAGAAAGGTAAACTTGACAAAAGAGTTAGTAAAATGCCGCAAACGCAACAGGAAATTTTGCGTTTGACTCGTGATGTAGATGCAGGGAAAGAAATCTACATGCAGCTTTTGAATAAGCAACAAGAGTTATCCATCACTAAAGCAAGCACTGTTGGGAATGTGAGAATCATTGATCCTGCGGTGGTACAACCAAAACCAGTAAAACCAAAAAAGAGTTTGATAGTTGTATTTGTCACGTTACTTGGTGGGGCATTCTCAGTAGTGATCGTGTTAGTTAAAAATATGCTCCATCGCGGAATTGAAAATCCTGACCAACTGGAAGAAAGAGGCATCAACGTATATGCGAGCATACCTTTATCTGAGTGGCAACAGAAGAAAGATAGTGAATTAATTTTACGCAATAAAAAGAGCAATACACGTTCAAAAACACTGCTTGCTGTCGGTAATCCGACCGATCTTGCGATTGAGGCTATTAGGAGTCTTCGTACTAGCTTGCATTTTGCTATGCTGGAATCTAAGAACAACGTTTTAATGATTTGTGGTGCTAGTCCAAATATTGGTAAAACGTTTGTGACTATTAACTTGGCTGCCGTTATAGCCCAAACTGGTTTACGTGTTTTGACGATAGATGCAGATATGAGGAAAGGTTATTCACATACTCTCTTAGATCTGCCATGGCAAGATGGTCTTTCAGACATATTATCTCAGCAAGTATCAATAGAGAAAGCTATTAAAAAAACGAGCATTGGTAATTTAGATTTTATCTCCCGAGGAACGATTCCACCAAATCCATCCGAATTGCTAATGGGGGTAAAGTTTAATGAATTGGTAGAATGGGCAGAGAAAAATTATGATATAGTTATGATAGATACTCCGCCGATTTTAGCAGTTACTGATGCTGCAATTATAGGGCGACTATCAGGAACTAGCTTGATGATCGCTAGGTTTGCAGTGAACACGGTTAAAGAAATTGAAGTAAGCATACAACGATTTAATCAAAATGGAATAGATATTAAAGGCGTGATACTTAATGCCGCTGAAAGGCGAGTCAGCAGTAGTTACGGATATGGATATTATCAATATGAATATAAATCAAAAGAATAAAGAGGATCTCAGTTAAGGGCTGTGTTAGAAGAATTGTTTTGGTATCTTATAATGTAACTCTTATTGAACGCGGTCATAGATATTTGAATGTCAATGACCGCGAAAAGTTGAGAGTAAGTAATATGCTTCTTCTATAAAATATCCTCTGTTATTTTTTAATAATATCCATTACAGCTCAATATGTGGTAGTTCTTTTATATTACAACACTTTCAGCTGATTAAAGTATCCAATTTATAAGGTAGTAAATTACATTATGAGAATTATTATCGTAAATACACTCTATCATCCTTATAAAATTGGTGGTGCGGAGGTTTCAGTACAATTATTGGCTGAGGAGTTGGCACGGAAAGGCCATCAGGTAAGGGTAATATGTTTGCATGAGCACAAGGTACGTACCGAGAAAATAATAAATGATGTTGAGATCATCTATCTACCGCTAAAAAATATCTACTGGCCATTTGATAATAAAAATAAAGGAAAATTCAAACGACTTATTTGGCATTTTATAGATATGTACAATATCTTTATGGCGAAAGCAATTTCAAAAGAAATAGATTATTTTGAGCCCGAAATAGTTCACACAAATAACATTTCAGGCTTTTCAGTGGCTATTTGGGCCGCTATAAAGGGGAAAGGTAAAAAATTAATTCATACAACGCGTGATTATTATCTTTTCCATCCTAATACAACAATGTTTCACCACAATAGAAATATAGAGCCTGATGACGTTATGGTCAGACTCTGGTCATTTGTAAAGAAAAAAGCAAGCAAGAATGTAGATCATTACATCGGAATAAGTGATTTCATCCGCGATTTTCATGTCAGAAATTCATTCTTCTCAAACGCTTCTTCCTCCTTCATATACAATGCAGTTGAACGGCCATCATTTAATTCAAAAGAATCGAAATCATTGCGATTCGGTTTTATTGGACGGTTAACTGTAGATAAAGGTTTTGATGTTTTTTGTCAATTAGTTGATCGATTTAAACTTGACTATCCTGATGCTAGTTTTTATGCCGCTGGAAGATTTGCTAACAATGATGGCAAGGATGAATTACAAGTTATGGCAGAAAAGAAAGGAATCAATTTGCTAGGCTTTGTAAACATAAGCCAGTTTTTTGAATTAGTCGATGTTGTCGTTCTTCCTATAAAATGGCGGGAACCATTTGGGCGAGTTGTATTAGAGTCAGCACTAGCAAACAAAATCGTATTGACGAGTTCTGTAGGTGGAATATCAGAGTTGAAGTGTTACTTTTCTGAAATATTCTTTATCGATGAGCTTAACTCTCTTGATCTCAGCATTAAATCTAAATCAATAAATAAAGAAGATATTTTTACAAATAACAAAGTTACTGAAAAATACATTGAAACTTACTCACAATGATTTTTGTTTTGCGAGTTTAAAAATTGAAATTTAAAGGATATTAACATGTTATTTGTTAATGCTAGATATTTGACACAAGAACTAACTGGCGTGCAGAGGTTTGCAGAGGAGATATCGTTATCACTTAATGAAATCAGAAATGATCTGGTCTTTTTATCACCGCCAGGAGTAATAAGGTCAGATGTTGCTAAAAAATTGCAGGTCCAAGAAATTGGAACAAGAAAAGGACACCAATGGGAGCAAATTGAACTGCCTCGGTATTTAAAAAAAAATGGTTCAGGTCTTTTGTTAAACTTGGGTAATACGGCGCCAATTTTATACAAAAATCAAATTATAACGCATCATGATGTAGCATATAAACGGTACCCAGCTAGTTTTTCAAAAAAATTCAGATTGTTTTATAACATCTTTGTACCATTGATGTTAAAAAAAAGTAAGTGGTTGTTCACAGTTAGTGATTTTTCAAGGTGTGAAATTAATGATATATATGGATATCCTCTTGATAAAATATCTGTAATATATAATGCAGTGAATGAAGAATTTAAAAGAGGGGAAGGTAAAAAAACTGAGCCATACTTTTTAGCCGTTTCATCACCAAATTTCCATAAGAATTTTCATGGTATGTTACAGGCATTTAGTACCTTAAGCAAAAAATATGATGTCGCATTAAAGATTATAGGTAAAACGACGGGGAGCTTTTCAAAACAAGATTTTTCATCACTTGTTAAAACATCAAATAAAATTGATTTTCTAGGAAGAGTTGAAGATGATGAGATGATTTCGTTGTATCAAAATGCATATGCTTTTGTATTTCCTTCATTCTATGAAGGTTTTGGCATCCCACCATTAGAAGCTCAATCTTGTGGTTGCCCTGTTATTTCGTCGAATACAGCATCTATGCCTGAAGTATTACGTGATAGCGCTTTGTATTTTGATCCCTACAGTACGAGTCAAATGGCTGATGCTATGGAACGAATTTTATTGAATCGAGAGCTGAGGTTGAATTTGATTGAAAAGGGAGATGAAAACATAAAACGTTTTTCCTGGATAAATTCCGCACGCAAAGTAAGTGAAATAGTAAATGAAATACTAGAAAAAAAATACAATAGGTGAGGATATGAAGATTTTTCACGCCGCAGAAACAATAAAAGGCGGTGTTGCAACAGTAATGAGACAGCTTATCGAGAACCAAATTGCTACTAACAAAAATGTCATTTGCCTTATTCCTGACAAGCAAAAGCAAGAGTTGAAAAGTATAGACAATAAACACTTTGTACTTTTTAAAAGAAAAGGGCGTACATTATCCTCTTTTATCAGTTTTATTTATAATTTTTCAAAAATTATCCTTAGGGATAAACCAGATATAGTACATTTACATAGCACGTTTGCGGGTGTTATGGGGCGAATAATAATAATCTTTTTGAAGCCAATCTGGCGTCCGAAGCTTATATATTGCCCACATGCATTTTCATTCTTAATGCAATCATCCTCAAAAAAACGTTCGGTTTATTCATTTACTGAAAGATTTTTATCAAAATATACGGATGTAATTATCTGTGTAAGCAAATATGAAAAACAAAAAGCAATAGAAGTAGGAATTAAAGAGTCGAAGTTACAGGTTGTTTATAACGGGGTTGCTGAGAGAAACATAATTTCCAACCCACCAAACCCCTTTAGCGAAGGTGTTTTCAATGTGCTATTTGTTGGTAGATTTGATTTCCAAAAGGGTTTTGATATTCTTTTTGAAGTAATGCATGCCCTTGCAGGGAGGCCTTTTCATCTAACTGCTGTGGGCGGTACTGTACATGATGATAAATTTGAGCTTGTTGATATGCCACAGACTACATTTACGGGATGGCTAGATTCTGAATCTCTTGCTCCATATTTTATACACGCGGATGCACTTGTTATGCCAAGTCGATGGGAGGGTTTCGGATTGGTTGCATCTGAAGCTATGAGTTATGGTTTACCTGTATTGGCAACAAATTGCACATCATTACCTGAAATCGTACAGAATAATAAGACAGGATATTTGTTTAGCATGGGGAATGTGCAGGAAATAGTTAACATATTAACTAAGACAAAAAAAGATGAGTGGAATTCGATGCGATTTGAATCAAAAAAAGTTTTTTTGGAGAACTTCACAACTGAAAAAATGATAGCTAAAACATCCAATATTTATGTTGAGTTGTTGTCCAGTAAAGATAATGATTAATTTGATGTTTTCTTTTAAATGTTGATTATAGTTAGGGGAGTTACACAGGGTTGCTGTCTGAAAAGGAAAATAACATATTTTAAATTTTCATCAAAGCGTATGCCTAAATGAAAGTAAGTGATGCTTGTACGAGTATTAATAAATTGATGGTAGACATTACGTTTACCTCTACAAACTAGCTGTTATGGCAACTTGAGCATAAACTATCGGATATTTCGACTGACTATTTATATATTCCCGAAGTGTGCTATTTTTACATTGTGAGTATACATCTATAATTAAGGAGTAAAAGTATTTTTTTTAATTAATTTTTAAATTGTCAGTGTTAATTTTAACTACTGTGATGAGTAAAAAAATGACTTTAACTCTTTTTGGTATAATTTGGTGTTCTTTGGCACTTTTATTCATTTTGTTTCCGCCAAAATACCTCTATGTTCTAATGCTTATATCTTGCGTTTTTCAAGCCGCATCAGTGTTCTCTTTTGGGAGTCTCTGGATTACGCCATTTTTCTTCACTCAGATATTGTTTATTGTAAAAATGAGTCCTTATATATTAGCAAATGGGCTCAGTCTGCGGTTTTCTAAAGTTACATTTTTATTTTTGATGCTTGTGTTATTATCAATGTTAATAACCGCTATTTCACCGTCACTTTTTTCTGGAATCCGTGTAGTATCGCCGACCTATAGTTTTGAAGTGAACTATTCTACTAACGGAAAGTTCCTTTCTTTCTCAATGTCGAATGTGTCCCAGATTTGTTTGTTGATAATGAATACCATAACTCTGTTAGTTGTATATCGTTTCGCACCTAAAATTATTAACTTCAAACAACTTTATCTTTCTTATTATATAAGCATTTTGATATTTGTATTTTTTTCTTTATGGTGGATTATAAGCAAAGGAACTTTACCTATTGATTTCTTATATTCAAATGGTGGTTATTCTATTACTTCCATTGTTGAGAATCGTTTGGCTGGTACTTACTCTGAACCATCTTCAGCTGGCGCATTTATTGCCTCATCTATAGCGCCTCTGCTCTTTGCAAGGAGAAGATTTGGTACGGTACTACTGGGCATTTGTATGATTTACCTGCTGATCCTTAATCGTTCTTCAACTGCAATATTAACCGTTGTTATGTCATTTTTGATGTTCTTTATCATCCGTGGCACTGACTCAAGAAAAGTATTGATTACTCTATGTGCCTTAGTTATATCCTCAGTATCTATTTTTATTCTTTTTGGAGATACGTTATTTGCATTGTACGATCAGAAAATGTCTTCAGACTCAGGAATAATACGTAGTTGGTCTAACCAAATGTCATTGTCTGTGTTATTTGACAGTTATCTATTGGGTGTGGGGCTGGGTAGTAATAGGGCATCCTCACTATTACTTACTATATTAACGAATGTAGGCATTATTGGTTTTGTTTTATTTTCGATGATTTCTTACTATTTGATAAAACCACTATTTAATAAAAGAAGTGAGTCGAATTCTCTTTTCTTTATCATTTTGTTCTTAGGCTTCGTTCTCGGTGCTTTCTTCTCTGTCCCTGATATATCGTCTCCTTCATTTTGGATGTTCTTAGTCTATCTTGCATCGGCTTCATCTCTAATAACTGATGAGAATAAATATGAAAGCACAATTACAAAAAATAAAAGTGTTATGTAGAAAGTCAGAATGTTCTTTTCTATATGTATTAACTAAATCTCTTTTTTATCGAATCGTAGGTTTGAGGAATTTTCTTTCATCAAATAGAGTTGAAATAAAAGGAATAAGAAATATAAAACTTGATAATGGAGTGTTAATAATTGGGTTGAAAAAAGTAGGGCTCGTCAGTAATAAAACACCAACATACTTCAATGTGAGAGGGGAACTCATATGTAGTGGTTCTACATCATTTGGTCGTGGATGTAGGGTTGATATTAGTGAGGGCGCTTTTTTTAAAGTCCACGGGGGTTATATAGGCCCGGAAAATGATTTTATTATATATAACGGTATTGAGATAGGCTTTGGGTGTAATATTTCGTGGGGATGCCAGTTCATGGATGATGATTTTCATTCTATTGAATATGAAAATAAAAGAAATAAAAATAAAAATATTTATATTGGAGATAATGTTTGGATAGGTTGTAATTCATCTATCTTAAAGGGTACATATATAGCTAAAGGGTGCGTTGTTGCTGCAAATGCTGTAGTTAGTGACATTTTTCTTGAGGAAGGATGTCTTATAGCCGGCAATCCAGCAAGGGTTATCAAGAGAAATATTTCCTGGAATCTTTGATTTCTGTTAATAGTTATATATAGGGGGTTATTATATGAATCGACGTGATATTTTTAAAACGGCTAGTCTTTCTGTGTTAGCTGCGTTTGGTACCAATACTTTTGGAGCCGATAGTCGAAAAAATAATAACCATTTAGCTAACGATGATTATAAAAAAAATAACGCGTCATCTTTGAAAAATAAATATTCAAGCCCAATACTAGTATCTTCTCGTGATGAATTAATCGAAGCACAGGACTATATTAAAAATTTTATAAAAAAAAGAACTGAAATTACTTTGGCAAAAAATTTCCAACCATGGGTTTCAGAAAAAACAGACATAGATTTGGCATTTGTTACATTAGTTGGACATGCTGATGGAACTGTTATAGATGCTACGGGAATACCCGATGTCGAGGGTAATTACTTTATTCGATTCTATAATTCGCGTATTCTGGATGTAGGCAATCTTCCTAATTTAGGCGGCACAAGAATGTCTGGTCTGCTTATTCGGGGGCCAGGAAGGAATAGCAAAGTGGTCGCCAGGTTATTTCACAGTCCCGAAGGTAGCCTCGGGGGATTCTCCATGGGGGCTGTTACCATTTCAGAATTTGGACGAGGAGATGTTTATCAACAGAATTCATATTGTATATCTCACTTTGGTACGCAAATTTACCGTTCAGGGGTCCATATAGATATGCCATCTGGCTTTTCAAACTATGGTGAGAATATTTCTTATTTTGGAGGAACTATTGCCACATCAGCTGGGGTCGGTGTCAGAAACAATAACATTAATGGAGAATTTTATCTTTCAGGAGTATCTATTGATTATGTTGGTCGTGTATTGGAAGCTAATGCAGGGGTAATAGTCGTGCAAGGCGGCCATCATGAATTTAATAACAAACATAATCCATTGCGATTAGTTCCTTACTTCTGTGGTAAAGAGCAGTCTGCTAGTATAGTTATGAGAGACGTGACTATAATGGGATTCATTAAGGAAACATTACCTGTTGATGCTATTGTCGAGTCGACAAAAGGTGGTGGAGGAATATACTTTTATTGTTGCAAACTGATGAATTTACTGACTAAAGATGATTCATTCAAAATTGGTGAGGGTAGTTTTAGTGCTGAGGATTCTAGGTTTCTTAACGGTAATGGCAATTTTTCCGTATCTGTGCAGCAAACTCAAGTCGAGAATCAGTTAACGGATGGAGACTTTTCTTCTGATTTGAATGCAGATTGGATGATTTGCAATAGTAAAGACACTAACTTAACAGAGCTCGCTGTAGATCATGATAATTATAGTCTTCAATATATTAAAGTATTAGATTATAAAGAACGAGCTTTGCAGTTGACGAAAGTTACGCATAATAAAAAACCAGCAAGTTTATTTGCAATAATTCCAGCTCGACGATTACAAAATTATACTTACAGTTTAAAAATAAAAGGAAATGATAAAGCTGTTGGAGAGGTTATAGTTGCAGCTTATTTTGCTAGTGTGGCTTTTTTTAATATGGAAGGAATTCCAAATATAAAAAAGAGAATTCAGCATGGATCATCTCGACTGATAGATATCAGCTTACGAAATAATGATTGGTCGCGTGTTAAACAGTCACCACTAAAATTTCAAGCTCCAGAATGGGCTACGCACTATATGTTGGTGATTAATATAAGCGATATGAAAGCTGGTGGTATTTTACTGTCAGATGCAATGATTTCATCTATGTAAAATTGATCTGATTAGAGGTAATGATGGCGTGTAGAAACGCAGCAATAGTAATTGTTTATAATAAAAAATTAGAGGATTCTATCACTCTAAACACAATGGCTAATTATGATTTTCATGATACTCGTCTAGTTATTCATAATAACGGTCCTGAATATGTTTCTTTAAATGGGGATCTTGAAAGAAAAATAAAAGTAAAATTTAAAGAAGTCGAGCTGATTAACTGTTTATCGAATTATCCATTGAGTAAATTGTACAATGATTTCATTGCTAAAAACAGTAACGCTAAACAGTTTATCATTCTAGATGATGATTCATCAATTACTGATGAATTCGTTAGTGCGATATTTTCTAATGAAGTAGATCTTGAGTTACCTAGAATAATTTCTCGTGCTGATGGTGAGGTATACTATCCTATTGAAGGGAAAACTGTGGTAACGGTGACTTGTGATCTTGACCCAAAGACGTCATACTCTATCGGCTCTGGATTAATCATCAATAACTCTTTGGTTTCCAAGTTTCAAAAGCACAACATCAAAATATTTGATGAGAATTTTGCATTATATGGTGTTGATGTGAGTCTTTTTAGAAGGATTTATCTGTTAATAAATAAGGGAGAGGTTTTTAAAATAAGAACATCTTCATATTTAAAACATTCTCTTTCTCGAACAGAAGGAAAGGAAAGTTCTTTTCGTGTCAAAGAACGGTTGATTGATGTTGCGGTGGCAACAAGAAGGTACCCATCATTACGTTCACATATTCATTTATCAAAAAAAATTATGACTAACATTGTCAACTTTAACTTTGACAATGTTTATTTGATTTTCAATGCTTACTTTTCTGGCATGCACCCAAGATGTAAAGAGCAACGTAATACTAAAGGTTAATTTTAATATCATCATCACTGATTATGATATTTAGCTTTATCAGTAAATTTTAGTAAGATGATATGTATCATGGTTTTCTTGTTATTCTTAATTATTTAGCTATGTATATAATATGTAATCAATTTAAAAAATAGATTTACTCATTTTATTCCACATTTACTATATCATCTTGAATCTTGCTTTTAAAATCATATTGTATTGCAACTCCAAATATTTACCTTGTTTGTGTTTCTGAATTGTCAGGTTAACTCTGAAGTTGATGTGGAGTGGGCGCTTTAGTTTAATAACACTATTGGATTAATTATTTATATGGGCATTTATTCACGACTGACCACTAACCGATCTGTACTTAATATGCTATGGTTATCCGGCGATAGCATTTTTAGAATGGGATTAGGTTTCGTTGTTAGTGTTTGGCTTGCCAGATATTTAGGACCAGAGAATTTTGGTCTTTTTAATTATGCGCTTGCAATTATAGCGATTTATACCTCAGTGGCAGCGTTAGGCATGAACGGTGTTGTAGTTAGAGAGCTAATTCAAGATCCTGAAAATGCTGGCCAAATAATGGGAACTTCCTTTATATTGCAAATTATTGGAAGTTTAATAGCTTCTTTTCTTGTAATATTCACTATCTTAGCATTAAGGTCTAACGAAAATAACATTCTTGTTGTTGCTCTAGTTATGATTCCGTCTATTCTGCTTAGATCTACGGACATCCTCAAGTATTGGTTTGAGTCAACAATTTCATCAAAAAATACTGTTATAGCTCAAAACCTAGCTTTTATCATTAGTTCATTAACAAAAATATTATTAATATATTATGGTTTTTCTTATATAGCAATTGCATGCACCATTTCTTTAGAGGCTTTTATTGTCTCAGCAATGCTTTTCTTTCTCTATAGAAGAAAGAAGGTTAAAGCTAAATGGCAATGGGATATAACTGAAGCTAAAAGGCTTTTTCGTCAAAGTTGGCCTCTTATTCTATCTGGTTTGGCTCTTATGCTATATATGCGTATTGATCAAATTATGATTGGGAATTTAATTAACAATACTGCTGTTGGTATTTACTCTGTTGCGGTGAAAATGGTTGAGGTATGGTATTTTTTTCCAATAGCAATTGTTTCTTCACTATTTCCTAAGATAATTAAAGAAAAACATTTATGTGAAGATAAATATAACGATAAAATGCAGTTCCTTTATGATGTTATGGTAGTGTTAGGAATGTCATTAGCTATATTTGTAACCTGTTTATCTGGCTATATTGTTAAGTTCTTTTATGGTGTGCAATATTATGAGGCAATTCCACTAATAAGAATATATGCATGGGTAAGTATTTTTTATTTTTTGAGTTCTGCTAGTGGTCGTTGGTATATAAATGAAGGCTTACAAATGTATGCCTTTACGAGAAATTTATTTGGTCTTATAATCTGCTTTATGCTCAATTTCATGCTTATTCCATTGTATGGATTAAATGCCTCTGCATTCTCCACATTGGTCGCTTATTTTTGTGCCGCATATTTATTTGATGCGTTCCATTATAAAACAAGGGTTTCTTTTTTACAAAAATCCAGAGCGCTTTGGATTCCAGGCGCATTAGTACGTATTGTGAAAAATATTAAAGGTCGGTAATTATATGTTGAAGGTTAAATCGGATAAGCGTCAAGCTATATTGTATGGTGCATTTGATAGGTACAATTATGGTGATAATTTGATGCCAATCTTATTAGAGAAGTATTTTCTTGAACGGTTCCCTGAAAAATGTGCCGATATAGATTTTGTTTTTGCATCTATAAGTGATTCGGATTTAAGTAACTTTGATTGCAAACCTTCTACAGCCATGATCAAACTGCTGAATGCGCCTGATGATTCTACTGTAATAGTTGTTGGCGGTGAGGTTTTAGGTGCGGACATTGGTATTTTATTTATGCATGTCCAAGATAACTATTTTTATTCAAAAGGGTTACGGGTAATTAGAAGATTTGCTCCATGGTTACTAGTTTACCTTGCAAAAAAGAAATATAAATCAGTGTGGGACTACCCTTATATCCCCAATAAAAATGATTTCTCTAACAAGATTAAAGTTGCCTATAATACAGTAGGGGCATGCCCACCGAAATCTCAACTAGATACTTTGATAGCGGCAGATTTTATTTCTGTGAGAGATAAACGAACATATCAAGGATTGCCGCAAATACTTAATCGTAAATTAGTTCCAGACTCAGTTCTAATGGTTTCGAAACTTGTAAGCATAGATAGTTTAAGATCTAAAGTTAGTAAAAATATCCAGGATATTTTAAAGAATAAAGTTTTCATTACCGTGCAAGCCTGTCCTTATAAAGTAAAATTCACGGCTAAAGAGTTGGCAGATGAGTTGTCTGAAATTGTAAAATATAAAAATGTGAAAGTTGTTTTGCTTCCTATAGGATACGCTAGTGGTCATGATGACATTGTTTTCCTAGAAAAAGTTAAGAGTTACGCGAGTGAAGATTTAATTTTATTAAAAGATCTTACCGTATGGGAAATCATGTATGCTATAGCTACCTCTACTGGTTTTTACGGTACTAGCCTTCACGGTGTGATTACAGCCATGTCATATTGCATTCCTCATTTTTGTATTAACTCTGATATAACAAAGTTAGTTTCATTCTTAGAAACATGGAGCGTTACACCTTTTAATAAACCAATTTCGGGCACTCAAATATCTGAAACGTTCCCCAATATTACAGATGACTCTCTTTTAGCACTAAGACATTCGGTGGAACACGCACAGAAAATGATCTTTGATAGTCTTGATGATATGGCAAAACTGCTCTAGTTGATTGTTCTCTTTCGCAAATTCTTTCTTGATGAATTAAACTTCTGAGAGTAGATAAGTGTAAATTATAAGTGTCATCGGGTTTATTTCAATAATTAAACTTACTTAGTAAGTAATGGCATGTGTTGTGATGTGTTTACCATTGTTAAAATAATAAACTTTGCTTTACATGTTAGCTTATTTTATTCTCATGATTTTAGTTTATATATGGATTTTTCTGTTCTTCATACGAAAAGATCTGTGTCTTCACTGACGACTACCTGATTTACGTCTTTTACTGTTTATTGAGATTATGGCCTGCTCATTTAACAAAGTAGAGGATACGGTAAAAGGATTATTAAATGTCAACAATCATTCCTGTCATTATGGCTGGAGGCACAGGAAGCCGTCTCTGGCCCCTGTCTCGTGAGTCATTTCCAAAGCAATTCCTGTCTATTGATGACAGTGGGTTTAGTCTTTTACAGCAAACACTACTACGTATATCAGGGATTGATGGGGTAGATATTGCTGCTCCACTGGTCATCTGTAATGAAAATCACCGATTTCTCGTCGCAGAACAGTTACGTGAGATCGGTCAACTGGCAACCAACATCATTCTAGAACCTGTTGGTCGTAATACCGCACCAGCAGTGGCCCTAGCCGCACATCTTGCGGCAGAAGAGAACCAAGATAGTATATTATTGGTGCTAGCAGCGGATCACTTGATTAAAAAAATCGATAATTTCCATTCTGCTATCCTAACTGCATTATATTTTGCTTCTCAAAATCATCTAGTAACGTTTGGTATTATTCCTGAGCGTCCTGAAACTGGCTATGGCTATATCAAGCGTGGCAATAATTTATCTAATGGTTGTTTCAAAGTTGATTCCTTTGTCGAAAAGCCTTGCCTAGAGAAGGCACAAGAGTATCTCGCTTGCGGTGAATATAGTTGGAACAGCGGCATGTTTATGTTTAAAACGTCCAAGCTCTTGCTAGAGCTTGAGCGATTCGGTCCCGAAATCTTTGTCAACACCCAGAAGTCCGTCGCGCAAAGCAAGCGCGATATGAACTTTATCCGAGTGTCGCAGGGAGCGTTTGAAGACTGCCCGAGTGACTCTATTGACTATGTAGTAATGGAGAAAACTAATGATGCGGTGGTGATTCCGATCGACGCTGGTTGGAGTGATGTTGGTTCTTGGTCATCTCTGTGGGATGTGTCAGAGAAGGACAGACAAGGTAACGTCAACGTTGGACAAATTATTTCCATTGACTCTAGTAATAACTACATCTCATCAGAATCCGCTTTGGTCGCAACAATAGGGTTAGATAATTTGGTAGTCATTAATACCAATGATGCTCTGCTGATTTCCACTAAAGATCAGGTACAGGATGTGAAGAAGGTGGTTGATGAACTTAAGAAGCGTAATCTTCACCACTATCGCCAGCATTCATCCTCTTACCGTCCTTGGGGCACTATTTGTGATATCGATAGTAGCGAGCATTTTCAGGTGAAAAGGCTTCTTGTTCACCCTGGACAAGGGTTGTCACTTCAGCGACATCTTCATCGTGCAGAGCACTGGGTTGTAGTTAGTGGTACGGCAAGAGTCACACTCGATGATAAAGAATTCTTACTTTCAGAAAATCAGTCCACTTTTATTCCTGCTGGTTGTATACATACATTGGAAAACCCTGGGAAGATCGATCTCGAAATCATTGAGGTACGCTCAGGTTTCTATTTGGGAGAGGATGATATTGAACGCTTACATGACCGGTATGGTAGGGCTTAAATGAAGGATCTGAAATGAAAAAGTTAACTTGTTTCAAGGCTTACGATATTCGCGGTCAATTAGGCGAAGAGCTGAATGAGGATATAGCTTACCGCATTGGGCGTGCTTATGGCGAGTTTTTAAAACCGAAGACTATTGTACTAGGCAGCGATGTGCGCCTTACCAGCGAAAGTTTGAAGCTGGCCTTGGCGAAAGGATTACAAGATGCCGGTACTGATGTAATCGATATTGGTATGACTGGCACGGAAGAGATTTACTTTGCCACTTCGCACCTTAAAGCTGATGGCGGTATTGAGGTAACTGCAAGCCATAACCCGATCGATTACAATGGCATGAAGTTGGTGCGTGAAGGCTCTCGCCCTATCAGTGGTGATACAGGTTTGCGCGCTATCCAAGAGCTGGCTGAAGCAAATCAATTCCCAGCGCCTTTGGCAGCTCGCGGTCACTATGTTCAAAAGGATGTATTGGAAGATTATGTTCAGCATGTGCTTTCTTATATCAACACAGCAAACTTTAAGCCACTTAAGTTGGTGATTAACTCTGGTAACGGGGCCGCTGGTCACGTGATTGATGCAATTGAAGCACAGATGAAAGCGTATAATGTTCCGCTAGAGTTTATTAAAGTTCATCATCAGCCCGATGGTACCTTTCCTAACGGTATTCCTAATCCATTGTTACCTGAATGTCGCGCGGAGACAGCCAACGCAGTGCGAGAACACTGTGCCGATATGGGTATCGCATTTGACGGAGACTTTGATCGCTGTTTCCTGTTTGATGAACATGGTGAGTTTATAGAGGGATATTATATTGTTGGTTTGCTGGCGGAAGCTTTCCTGCAAAAACAACCTGGTGCTAAGATTATCCACGATCCGCGCTTGAGCTGGAATACCGTTGATGTAGTGACGCAGGCGGGCGGAGAGCCAGTTATGTCAAAGACTGGCCACGCGTTCATCAAAGAACGTATGCGTGCAGAAGATGCCATTTATGGTGGGGAAATGAGTGCCCATCACTATTTTCGTGATTTTGCCTACTGCGACAGTGGTATGATCCCATGGCTATTGGTCGCCGAGCTGGTTTGTGTGAAAGGACAAACCATTGGTCAACTGGTTAAAGACCGCATTGCGGCGTACCCATCTTCAGGTGAGATTAACGTTAAACTAGCTGAACCAACGGTCTCTATCGATAAAATCAAGCAGCACTACCTTGATCTTGCCGGTGAAGTTGACTATACCGATGGGATTAGCATCGAATTTCCTGAGTGGCGCTTCAATTTACGCACATCCAATACCGAACCAGTCGTGCGATTAAATGTTGAATCGCGTGCTGATGTTGCACTTATGCATCAAAAAACAGCAGAAATATTGGTGATGCTTGAGTAGATATCCTTTATATCTAGTATATCAATGACTAGGTGTTTCACTAATCCAGGTAAATATTCGAAAGAGATTTTCATCATGAATGATAATAAGTATTAGCAAGAAAATACCATATAAATATCTTAATAAAGGATTAATACTTCAACGCTAGATTGAAAGGAAAGATGAAGAAAAAAAATCGATTAAAGACAGATAGCATGGTTCTTACGGGGCATGTGTTTTCCTTGTCTTTTCTTATTTATTACTTAGTTTAGTGAATTTATTATTTAAAGGTTACATAATGAATAGCCTGCATCAAGGATTCTTAAAAACCAATGCTTCATTGATTTCCATAGTTCAAAGATTTTCAGATATATGTATTATTTTTATTGGATTGTTTATAATTTGCGCTCTTGAAGGTGTAAGTTTTATCTACATCCACTGGTTGCTGGTGATGGGGGCTTTAATTATATTTCAAATGATTGGAGGTATGACGGATTTTTATCGTTCGTGGCGAGGGGTTAAATTCAGTACAGAGCTTAAATTATTAGTCCGCAATTGGACATTAAGTATGCTTATTGCTGCAGGGATAGCTTCTTTTTGGGAGGATGTTGATTTAGACGTGCGGGCTTATTTAAGCTGGTACTTCCTTGTTTGCGTTGGCTTTACTATTTTTAGATTACTTATCCGTTATATCACTGGTGGTATTAGAAAGTTAGGCTATAATGTCCGGAGGATAGTAATTGCAGGGTCGTTGCCAAGTGGGGTTGATTTAGCAAAAAGCTTCTCCGATGCGCCTTGGATGGGATTCGAGGTTATTGGAATATATAGCGACGATCCTTTAGATTATCATACAAATGTAGAAATATCCGGAGATATTAAAGATGTCATTTTAATGGCAAAAAAGGGATGTATTGATCGTATTTACATAGCAATGCCTATGAGTAACGAGCATAAGATAAAAAAACTTGTTCAAGAACTTACTGATACTACTTGTTCGGTAATGCTGATTCCTGATATATTTACATTTAATTTGTTACAGTCTAGGCATGAAGAAATAAATGGGATATCAGTTGTTTCGCTTTTTGATACTCCTATGAGTGGGGTTAATCGAGTTCTTAAGAGAATTGAAGATATATTTCTTTCTTTTTTTATATTGATTTTTATATCCCCAGTCTTGCTTTCTATTGCATGTGCCGTCAAGTTTACATCGGACGGGCCTATAATATTTAGGCAGGTAAGATATGGTATGGATGGTAAACCTATTAAAGTATTGAAATTTAGAACCATGAAAGTGATGGAGAATGGGGATAATGTACGGCAAGCTACAAGAGATGATAAGAGAGTCACCACTGTAGGCCGATTCTTGAGAAGAACATCATTGGACGAATTGCCGCAATTTTTTAATGTTCTAGTCGGTGATATGTCAGTAGTTGGTCCTAGACCGCATGCAGTAGCTCATAATGAACAGTATCGTACTTTGATTAAAGGATATATGCTGAGGCATAAAATGAAACCTGGAATCACTGGATGGGCTCAAATTAATGGTTGGCGTGGGGAAACAGATACATTGGATAAAATGGAAAAAAGAGTTGAATTTGATCTTGCGTATATTAGGCATTGGAGTTTATGGCTTGATGTTAAAATTGTATTTTTAACAATTTTCAAGGGGTTTATTGGTAAAAGTACGTACTAGTTTTTGATTCAATAAGTGTCTTTATGATAACTTTGGCAACATTATTTATGTTATACATTTATGCTATTCCTCTCACTTAGTAAAATGATCTTCCATGGTTTTGTGGCTCTCTATCCCGTGTTGCGTTATCTATCTAAATCAATTGTTTTCTGAGTGATCTATGATCTCTAGGCTGAAAATCAACTTCATTTAATCTGCTTTCTGCTTATTACATTATTTTGATCACGAGATGCTGGTTAGCCGTCCTGTTACGTTAATATATAGGTTCAAAGTACTCATTCTTAGCGCTCTGAGCGCACAAAAGGGGGTAACAATGGCAATTCTAGTCACCGGCGGAGCCGGCTATATCGGCTCCCACACCGTTCTGGCCCTGCTGGAGCGTGGAGAAGAGGTTGTCGTCTTAGACAACCTATCGAACTCATCCGAAGAGTCACTGCACCGTGTGGAGCAGCTAACAGGTAAAGCAGCAATCTTCTACCAAGGCGACATTCAAGATCCGGAGTGTCTGAATCGCATTTTCGATGGTCACCGTATCTCGGCAGTGATTCACTTTGCTGGCCTCAAAGCGGTAGGGGAGTCCACCCGCAAACCGTTAGAGTATTATCAGAACAACGTCTCTGGCACTCTAGTGCTCCTGGATGAGATGCGTCGTGCCGGAGTTCATCAGTTTATCTTCAGTTCCTCAGCCACAGTTTATGGGGCTAACTCCCCAGTACCTTATGTTGAAACCACGCCTATTGGTGGTACGACTAGTCCGTATGGCACATCCAAACTGATGGTTGAGCAAATCCTGCAGGACTTCGCCAAGGCTGAGCCGCAGTTCTCGATTATCGCTCTACGTTACTTCAACCCAGTCGGTGCCCATGAGTCTGGCCTGATTGGTGAAGATCCCAATGGCATCCCTAATAACCTGTTGCCTTACATTTCGCAGGTTGCTATCGGCAAGCTAGAGACGCTGGGTGTTTTCGGTGGTGATTATCCAACGGAAGATGGTACCGGCGTACGTGACTACATCCACGTGATGGATCTGGCTGAAGGCCACCTGATGGCGATGGATCATTTGAAGAAGGTCGAAGGGTTCAAAGCTTATAATCTGGGGGCCGGTGTTGGGTTCTCTGTGCTGGAGATGGTGCATGCTTTTGAGAAAGCTTCTGGTGTCGCTATCCCTTATCAGATCTTGCCGCGTCGCGATGGTGATTTGCCTGCGTTCTGGGCCGATGCCAACCTGGCCAGGAAAGAGCTTGGTTGGGAGGTCTCTCGAGGTATTGACACTATGATGCGCGATACCTGGAACTGGCAAAGCAAGAACCCAAAAGGCTATCGCTTATAGTTGCGTTTTATTTTCAATGCTGAACTTTTATTGCCTGTATTCTGATGGTGAATGAATGTTGGTTCTTGTACAATATTACGCTTCTTTAACATAAGTAATACTTTAATTTATTGATTTTTAGGTGATTGGATTCTAAGGTCACTATAGCCAAGTTACTACAGAGTAACGTTTGGTTAATTTGAAATCATAGACACTGGCGTGGCTGCAAAGGGCCACGCTTGGCTGTTTAGAGGGTTATATGAAAATTATCATTACCGGTGGCGCTGGCTTCATTGGTTCCGCCGTTGCGCGGCACATCATCAACGACACCCAAGACCAAATCTTGATCTTAGATAGCCTGACATATGCTGGCAATCTCGAGTCTTTAACGCCAATAGCAAGCAGCGAACGTTACCAGTTTGCACAGGTGGATATCTGTAATCGTCAGGAACTGGACCGTGTCTTTGCCGAGTTCCAGCCTGATGCGGTTATGCACCTGGCTGCCGAGAGCCACGTCGATCGTTCCATTGATGGTCCTGCCGCATTTATCGAAACCAATATTGTGGGTACCTATACCCTGTTGGAAGCGGCCCGCCAATATTGGCTCACTTTAGGTGAGCAGGCAAAGCAAGCATTTCGCTTCCATCATATCTCCACTGATGAAGTATACGGCGATCTGCACGGTACCGATGACCTGTTCACGGAAACCACACCTTATGCACCAAGCAGCCCGTACTCTGCTTCGAAAGCCTCAAGCGATCACCTTGTCAGAGCTTGGTTACGCACTTATGGCCTGCCCACTATCGTAACGAATTGTTCTAACAACTACGGTCCTTACCACTTCCCGGAAAAGCTGATCCCGCTAACCATTCTTAACGCTCTTGAAGGTAAAGCGCTGCCGATCTATGGCAACGGTACTCAAGTGCGCGATTGGCTGTATGTGGAAGATCACGCACGAGCACTCTACAAAGTGGTCTGTGAAGGTGCAGTAGGTGAAACCTATAACATTGGCGGCCATAACGAGCGTAAAAACATCGAAGTTGTGCAAACGATCTGCCGTTTGCTAGATGAATTGGCCCCGAATAAGCCAGATAATCTGGCTAAGTATGAAGATCTGATCACCTTTGTTACCGATCGCCCTGGTCACGACATGCGCTATGCCATTGATGCCTCGAAAATTTATCGTGAATTGGGCTGGAAGCCGCAAGAAACCTTCGAGAGCGGCATTAGAAAAACGGTTGAGTGGTATCTGGCTAACCAAGTTTGGTGGAGCCGTGTTAAAGATGGCTCATATGCCGGGGAACGTCTGGGTCTAACCCGCTAATTTAAGGTGTGAAAATGAAAGGTATTGTTTTAGCGGGTGGTTCAGGCACACGTCTTTATCCTATTACTCGTGGTGTTTCAAAGCAGCTCTTGCCGATCTACGATAAGCCAATGATTTACTATCCGCTTTCAGTATTGATGCTGGCGGGGATACGCGACATTCTGATTATCTCCACGCCAGAGGATACGCCGTCATTTAAGCGGTTACTCGGCGACGGGAGTCGTTTTGGCATCTCATTGAGCTATGCAATTCAACCTAGCCCGGATGGATTAGCGCAGGCATTCCTGATTGGTGAAGAGTTCATCAATGGGGATAGTTGTGCTCTGGTATTAGGGGACAATATCTTCTTTGGCCAGAGTTTTGGCAAGAAGTTGACGTCTGTCGTTGAGCGTAACCAGGGGGCAACCGTATTTGGTTACCAGGTGATGGATCCTGACCGCTTTGGTGTGGTGGAGTTTGATGATGACTTCCGGGCATTATCTCTGGAGGAAAAGCCAGCCAAACCCAAATCCAATTGGGCCGTTACCGGGCTTTACTTCTATGATCATCACGTTGTTGAGATGGCGAAGCAGGTCAAGCCATCCTCACGTGGCGAACTAGAGATCACCACGCTCAACCAGATGTATCTGGAGAAAGGGGCGCTCAACGTTGAGCTGCTTGGGCGTGGTTTTGCGTGGCTGGATACCGGTACTCACGACAGCCTGATTGAAGCCTCTCAATTTGTGCATACGATCGAAAATCGCCAAGGGTTCAAAATTGCTTGCCTGGAAGAGATTGCCTACCGCAAAGGGTGGTTGACACGTGAGCAGGTAGCAGCAGAAGCCAAATTGCTTAGTAAGACCCTCTATGGGCAATATTTATCGCAACTGATAGTGGAGAAATAGAATGCAAGTCACAGATACCAAAATCCATGGTGTGAAAATTATTCAACCCAAGGTATTTGGCGATGCGCGGGGCTTTTTCCTGGAGACGTTTGAAAAGAAACGCTATCAGGAAATGTTGGACATCGATTTGGATTTTGTACAGGACAACCATTCGCGCTCTTCATATGGCGTGCTGCGTGGCTTGCATTTTCAGAAAGTTAACCCACAAGGAAAGCTGGTTCGTGTTGTCCGTGGGGAGGTTTTTGACGTCGTTGTTGATATTCGCCCTGATTCACCAACCTTTGGTACTTGGGAAGGGGTCATTCTTTCAGAAGAGAATAAGACCCAATTTTGGATACCGCCTGGTTTGGCACACGGTTTTGTGGTGCTTTCTGACACTGCGGATTTTGAATATAAGTGTACGGATTATTATAATCCTGCCGAGGAAGGTTGCCTGCTGTGGAACGATCCTGCCGTGGGGATTGAATGGCCGATTGCCAACCCACTACTGTCTGAAAAAGACAAGCTTGGCAAGCTACTGAAGGAATTGGCACAATGAAAGTTTTACTTACCGGTGCGAAAGGGCAGTTAGGGCGCTGTTTTTGTGACCGCTTGCCGGCCAGTTGGGACATATTGGCAACAGACTCTGAAACGCTAGACATTACCGATCTTGAACAGGTAAAGAGCGTTGTTGCCGCATACCGACCAAACTTCATTGTTAATGCTGCTGCATATACTGCTGTCGACAAAGCGGAGGCTGAGTATGATATGGCTGCGCTAATTAATGAAATCGGGCCAAAGAATCTGGCAACAATAGCTAATGAGGTAGGTGCGCGTTTGGTCCATATCTCAACCGATTACGTGTTTGATGGCAATGCAACCGCACCATACTTGGAAATCGCAGATACCAATCCGTTGAGTGTCTATGGGAAGACTAAGCTCAATGGTGAATTGGCTGTTAGTCAAATTCAACCAGAGGCACTGGTCATTCGCACTGCATGGGTTTTCAGTGAATATGGTAATAACTTTGTTAAAACAATGCTACGTTTGGCTCCGGGAAGGGACACGTTAGGCATTGTTGCCGATCAACGTGGTTGCCCTACTTATGCCGGTGACATTGCCATGGCAATAATTTCATTATTGCAAAAAGAAGCCCCTGGTGGGGTTTACCATTTCTGCGGTGACAGTGAGATTACCTGGAGTGAGTTTGCTGAAATAATTTTTTCTTCGGCCCTGCGTCAAGGCGTGCTACAGCAGGTTCCTGTGATTAACAGCATAACTACCGCACAGTATCCAACTCCGGCAGCAAGGCCTAAATACTCTGTATTGAATTGTGAAAAAATTCAATGCGAGGGGGTTAAGCTATCTTCGTGGAAAGATCGTGTCAGTTATGTTGTTGCTAACTGCTCGAAGCCTGAGTAAATATTGAGTGTAGGCTTGAATTTGAAATGGGTAAGTTTCAAGTTCAAGCCTAATGATCCTTCGTCGTTATAAAATCCTACTTAACTTGATAAGGCACTTAGCTTTATTACTATTTATTCATAATGTCTTTGATCGCATTGAACATACTAGATGAGTAATATGCCGCATTAGCATTTTCTATATTGAATTTTGCATGTTCCTTATCAACGCCAAAAGTTTCCGGTTGTATTTCAATATAATATGGGCTAATGAAAAATGCTCCTTGATCATGGTGCTTATCAAATGCGTCGACTATGAGTTTCTTGTTACTCACCATTGCATGGGCTTCCGGTATCCCATACCTGCTTATGTCATTCTTCTTCAGCCAATCAAAAGTAACATCTCCATAAAATGCTGAGCCATATGTATTAAAACCTATGTTGTAGGAGTTATTCTTTTTAAGCGAGTCAGTAACGGCTGTTTTTTCCAGGTTCCAATCCCCGTTGAACATAGGTGCGATCTGGTGCGAGAATATTTTGTCTTTCGGTATGCATGAAGAGCCAACCAGATCTGCATAGTTTCTTATTTCTTCAGCTACACTCTTTTTGCGGAACTGGTAGAACTCATCTGACAGAGGGTTGTAGTACACTGGTTTCAGTGTTTCAGGGTAGTCATTCCAAAATAATATTTCTTTTTCTTCAGGAAGCTTCAGGCCAGCAGAAAGTACCTTGGGTGCTGTTTGCATTCTGTCCATCACCGGAACATCAATGCTCTTCATCAGCGTTAGCATGCCATTGTTGTCTCTTACCACATCAACCCTATGGATCCCTGGCTTTAATTTACTAATGTCAAGGCGGTATCTATATCCTACCGACGATCTACCCAGCCCAGGTTTTTGTTGGTAAACATCCATTCTGTTCAAACCATACTCTGCATAACCATTATCTGCACCATCTAGGTATATTTTAACTTTTACCGGCCCACCATTCTTTTCTGCTGCCCAGCCATAAATAGCAAGCTTTCCGGATGATGCATAGTCTATGTGCTGGAAAAAGTTATCCAACTTATCTTTATTTATATCTTTCGATGGCGGATAAACCTCTGTAAATGAAGCGTATGTAGAGCCGATTGCTTTGTTTAAACTTCCAATGTCTTTATACTTTTCTTTTAGATATTTTTGAAAACGTTGAATTCCTGCTATGGAGTAATCGGTTATTTCAAATTTATTATTATACCCCATGCCGTTAAAGAAGTCGGGGTAGGTATAATGAACTTCCCCAAGTATAGTCACTGCTCTTATTTTTTCTTTATTCGCATCATCCAGGTTACAAACTTGATATAAAATTTCTTTTATAACATCCTTTCTAACTTTATCGATAAGGGATGATTTTGCATCTATTGCCCACGGATATGTTTTACTTGAAAAGTACCCATCGATCGGGCTAGAGCCGTTACTTAACTCCATCAGGCTTGACTTGTCCGCTTTAGCTATTTTACCTTCAGTTTCTGCATTATTGCTAACTGAAAAATGGTTAGAAAATAGGTAAACTATTGCTTGGCGAGGCGTGTCCTTAAGTAATTTAAGTCTAAATTTTATCTTATCTTTGTCGATGGTATAACTCCCGTCATCATTCATGTTTACGTATGACAGAAGAGGAAACCCGATGGTATACCCAACTTGAAACCTTCCATCCGGGCTATATCTGCTACCGAATTCGGCGAGTTTTTTTTCAAGTGTAATTGATGATGTTTCGTTTATTGATTCGCAATACTTTGCCGCCTCATATGCATTTTTGATCCCCTTGCTTACCGCTGATGGGCACACGTCTAGTCCGCCAACCATGGGAGAGATCAGTGTGTCCCCCGCATAACAAGCTGTGGAAACAAAGGAGCTGACCAGTAAAGTTATTGCCTTGATTTTCATCGTGTAATTTTCATCCACTTATCTAGGATTGAGCTTACTTACGCACTGTGAGTACATGTTCAATGTGAGGTTTTAGTTATCAAACCATCCCTGGTCGAGATCACCATAGGCATCATGGAGACGCTGTGATTATAATCCCGTTCTATTGATTCAAGAATAGTTGCCTTCTTTTTTATCCCCGTTTCTGACCAGTTCACTACTTCGTGCCAGTGGGCCAGCATGTTCATGTTGTCCGAACTGAAAGTATGGAGTTCTGCGTATTGCAGTTGAAGTAAAATAGCTGTGCAGGCACTTTGACTATCGCAACATAGGGCCGTTAAGGCACTGAAAAAGGTGGCAGGTTAACCATTGACATAGGGTATCGTTCGCCCCTGCTACTTTCAGTAACCGTCTACTGGCGTGGAAGGAAATAATGAAACCGTATTTCATAGAATCAAGTTGGCCTGAGTACTTGCGAAGCAAAGACTAGTTTGGGACTTTTCTCAACTGGGTGGGCTAGGTAAAAACGCACTTGTTCAGAATTTTTACTGTTTAATGTTGATAAATTACAATGAGATACGAATCTTAGTATCATGCGGGCTTATTCCTATTCACCTATTTTGTTTATGGGGAAATGTCGGATTTTTTTGGTGAATTATGCTAACTTACCGTGCCTTTGTATCGCACATTGACACTCTTTTTGATCTGTCCGTGTTTGGTTGAGAACGTAATGAAAAGTAGCATCGTGAAAGGTGTGTCTATGCAGCAGATGCTTGGTAGGTATGCGTGACAGCGGGTTTTCTAATGTCGAGTGACGCGGAACCGGTTACCAAGAAATACTGGGTATTGGTGTTGCTCAGATGAAAGATTGCCAAATGACCCCTTTTGGCGATGATACTGGCACTTTTCATTGTTAATTGTTTGAAAATTAAAGCTATTATTTTTTAGGAGAAACTATGCTCCCGTTCACTTTTCCTTTTATGGCAGCAACCTTAGTGCTGGACAGGTTGTGATCCTGGTTTCAACTAGGGGAAACTATGCCGTAATGCATCCCCAACTTTATGAAATTTAGGGATAAAATTATCTCCTCTGGTGCTTTACCTTTTAGGTTCTCGTTTTATTTTTATATTGGCTGCGGTGAGCGCAGTAACTACCCACTCTGGATGGCGGTGTGCCATTGTCAGAAACATGGGTCTAGGAAATTTCATACGGCATGCATTTAGAATCAGATAGATACCAAGTAGTGGCCTCAATCGTACTGTACAACCATAGTCGCTCTCAGATGGAGGATACGTTGCAATCCTTGCTTAGCGAAGATTGTGTTGAAAAAATCGTATTGGTCGATAATGGGGGGGCTAGTTGGGCTGCTTCGTTGAACAACGCGCGTATCAGCTACATACGTTCTGAGCAGAATAAAGGTTTTGGCTATGGTCACAACCTTGCCATGGCGCAATATTTAGACAATTGTGATTATTTTTTAATCTGCAATCCCGACATCAGCTTTGTCCAAGGTGCACTTGAGCGCCTTTACCATTTTGCTCGTGATGGTAAACATCAGTTCGTTTCACCGCGCATTTATTATAGCGATGGGCGTCTACAGTACAGTTGCCGCTTACTGCCGACGCCAGCTAACCTATTTCTACGTCGTTTTTTCCCACGCTGGGGCGCTAAGCTGGATATCACCTATGAGATCCAACATGCCGATTATAATCAATCCTTTGCGGTCCCAACCGTTTCTGGTTGCTTCATGTTGATGAGTGCGAGCCTTCTGAAGAAGCTGGGTGGGTTTGACGAACGTTACTTTATGTACTTGGAGGATGTAGACCTCTGTCGTCGTGCCTTGGCTTTGACAGACATTCTCTTTTACCCAGGGGCCACCATAACGCATGTCTTCGGTAAAGGGTCTTATAAGAGCTTGAATTTGTTTAGTTATCACATGAAATCGACTATTTCGTATTTTAACAAATGGGGGTGGTTTTTCGATCGCGAACGAGACATTGCCAACCGGAAATGTTTAAAAACGATCCCGATGACTTCTCCTGCCGAGAAGCGGTAAAATGATCGATTGGCAGCAGTAGTGATGTTGTGGGCCTAATTAAATCTAAGGTATTGCTAATGTTATTTTTGACTGAATGTGATTTTGGGGTGCGACGTAAAGTACGTTTGATGGAGGTGATAGATGAACAATCCGCATAAAACGTTGCCTTTGTCACCATTGGCCTTGATTCGCAATATTTGGGGATTCAAATCTCTTATTCTACAAATGACCAAGCGTGAGGTTGTCGGCCGATACAAGGGCTCTACCATGGGATTAGCATGGTCATTCTTGAATCCGTTATTTATGCTGATAGTTTATACCTTTGTTTTTTCAGTGGTTTTTAAGGCTCGTTGGTCTGTTGGCGGTGATGAAAGTCGTACTCAGTTTGCTGTTATTTTGTTCGTTGGCATGATTGTGCATGGATTTTTTGCGGAGGTTATCAACCGAGCACCGCAAATTATTTTGGGTAATACCAACTATGTTAAAAAAGTGGTCTTCCCATTGGAAACCCTGCCTGTTATCGGGCTTTGTGCTGCACTCTTCCATACGCTGATCAGCTTGATTGTGTTGCTAAGCGCATTTTTCCTGTTCAACGGTTTTTTGCACTGGACGATTATTTTCCTACCGCTAGTTTTCTTACCTTTAGTGATATTTTGCCTTGGTTTAGCCTGGATCTTGGCTTCGTTAGGTGTATTCATTCGTGATGTAGGTCAAACCACCGTCATCATAACCACCGTAATGATGTTCCTGTCGCCGGTCTTTTTCCCTATTACAGCATTGCCGGAAAAATACCGTGTGTGGATAATGCTCAATCCTTTGACATTCATTATTGAGCAGGCAAGAGCCGTACTGATTTGGGGGAACTTACCCGATTGGTTAGGCTTGATTATCTATACTAGTGCCGCTGCTCTGGTAGCATGGTTCGGTTTTGTTTTCTTCCAAAAAACCAGAAAGGGGTTTGCTGATGTCCTCTAATGATATTGCGATTGAAGTAACAGGATTGAGCAAATGCTATCAGATTTATGAACGACCACGCGATCGTTTGAAGCAATTCTTTGCTCCAAAACTGCAACGTGTGGTGCGCCGCGAGTCTCGTCGCTATTTCCGCGAATTTTGGGCATTACGGGATGTCTCGTTTTCCATTAAAAGAGGGGAGACCGTTGGGATTATCGGTCGTAATGGTGCAGGCAAATCGACGTTGTTGCAGATGATCTGTGGCACATTGACACCGACACAAGGTGAAGTACAAGTCAATGGCCGTATTGCCGCATTACTTGAATTAGGCGCAGGATTTAACCCTGAATTTACAGGGCGTGATAATGTGTATCTCAATGGTAGCGTGTTAGGGTTAAGCAAAACTGAAATTGATCGTAAGTTTCAGAGTATTATTGACTTTGCCGATATTGGTGAATTTATCGACCAGCCGGTAAAAACCTATTCCAGCGGTATGTACGTAAGATTAGCATTTGCCGTTCAGGCGTGTATTGACCCGGAAATTCTTATCGTGGATGAAGCATTGGCCGTCGGCGATATCGGTTTTCAGTACAAGTGTTTTAAAAGAATGGAGGCACTGAAACAACAAGGTACCACCATCATTATGGTTACTCATTCAACTGGCAGTATTTTGGAATATGCTGACCGCTGCTTGGTAATGAGCGATGGCCAACTGATGGGAGATACAACTGATGTGTTAGCCGCAGTGCTAGCTTATGAAAAAGGCATGTTACTTTCTGAGACAAAACAAGGCGTTGAGAAAACGGTGTCGATGAACTCCTCTGCCACCTACGATGTGGAAGAGTTACGTTCAATACAGCAGATGTCAATCAATACTGAAATTGATGAAAAACGATTTGGTACTGCGCGTGCTATTATTGAATCATTCACTGTCATTAAGGCTGACGGAACCCCCTTGTCCGAGAAGCCGTTGGTTAAGTCTGGCGAAGAATTATATTTCAACTTTTCACTCGCTTCCTCTGAGGAGATCGCTGACGTCGTGCTTGGTATTTCTATTTCTCGCGCTCAAGGGGGGGATATATGGGGCGATAATAACATCGGTGCTGGCCATCCGCTGACGTTACAGCCTGGTCTTCAAAAGTTGAAATATAAAGTAAAATTACCGATTAATGCAGGTGACTACCTTATACACTGTGGTTTGGCATGTTTCAATAATGGAGAGCGTGAAGAATTAGATCAACGGCGTCCTATTGGAAAACTCAAGTTCTGGTCTTCGCGGGAACTTGGCGGTGTGATCCATGCACCAATTCAAATCGTTGCCGATGAGGTTGAGTTATGATTAGCGTTTACTTACCTGCTTATCCGTTCAGAGGTGTCAAAGCACCTTATCTATGGTTTTTTTATCGGGTATTAACGTCAATTAAAGAGCCCATGCATTTTATTATGGGGGCTGATTATTTGTCTCCTCTTGAACAGTGGGAAGAAGATGGCCGCTGGGAGCTTGAAGATGACTCGCAGACACGCTTGGGTTATAAATTGCCCAGTGTTCAAGATATAAAAGACAAGCATAAGATTAGTTTTATTAATGAGTCATTTTTTAATGACTATATTAAGAAATGTTTCAATAATCCGGATGAGCTGTTTAAACAGTTCATTACTGAAACTATCCCAGAGTTAGAGGAGGAGATCCTTTCTGCGTTGAATGAAGTCAATGGTTCAGAATGTGTATTAACTTGGTGTAATTGCCCTTCGTTAAATACGGCTGCTGAAAAGAAGAATATAAAAGTAGTCAATCTAGAGTTGGGTCCACTGCGCTCCCCTGAGTATTTTTCGACCGCCTATTTTGATTTTAGTGGCGTAAATGGCAATACTGAGGCTGAAAGACGTTATCAGGACACCGATCATAAGTTCAATGCGAGTATTCCACTCAATGAATTGCGTGATTTTTTTGCAAGTAAAACAATAGTAAAGAATACTCTACTTCAACAAAATGCAATTCAGTTGATAGAAAATAGTGATGTTGTTGCGGATAACTTACAACAAGAAGCAGATAAATTTGACGTAGGTATCGTACTTCAGGTTGAGAATGACTCAAACATCCTTGCTTTCAGCAACTCTTTCAGTAACCAGTCATTACTGGACTATGCTGAATCTAGATTTTCTGGTAGGAAATTAATCCGCAGCCATCCAGGTAGTCGTTTTTCCTTGCAGGAAGGTAAAGATTCGATTGATCACTCGGCGAGCAGTATTGATTTCATTGGCCGTTGTAAACATATTTTGACGATTAATTCCAGTGTCGGTCTGGAAGCCATGTTGATGAATGTACCTGTCACCATTTTGGGCGACTGTTCATATGGTTTTTGTAATGTTGATGACCGAACTGAAAGGGTGAATCGACTCACCTTTTATCTTTTTTCATATCTGGTTCCATTTGAATTTTTGTTCGATGTTGATTATATACGCTTTCGTCTGTCTTCTCCAACGGAGACAGATATAATAGCGAAACATATCAATTATTATATTGCCGGTGGTGATGGTATGCATGATGCTGATATTAAAGCAAAGGCATCTTCTCTTATTGAAGATGGCATTGTTGAAAGTAAAATCCAGACCTTAATGAATACAGTTCTAAATTTGAACTCAGAATTGATAGAAAAAAACGACAAAATTAATGTGTTGGAAGAGAAGATAGGTATGCTAGAAACATTGGTAGGAACGCAATCTGACATCATTGTTGACGTTATCGTTCCCGTTTACGCCGGGTTGGAGGAGACCCAGGAGTGTATCGAGTCTGCATTAGCGACCTTGCCTCACTGGGCTCAATTAGTGGTGATCAACGATGCGTCGCCAGAACCTGAACTAACCCAGTGGTTAAGGGAACGGGCGGCGACTTCGCGTTTTACCCTGTTGGAAAATGAACAAAACCTGGGTTTTGTTGCAACGGTGAATCGTGGCATGAAACTCAATCCTAAACGGGATGTCTTGCTGCTCAACAGCGATGTTGAAGTTGCCAATGATTGGCTCGAACGTATTCGTGAGGCTGCGTATTCACGTGGCAGAGTCGGTAGTATCACACCTTTCTCAAACAATGCGACGATTTGCAGTTTCCCCAATTTTTGTGAAGATAATGAACTCTTTATGGGGATGAACGTTCAGCAACTGGACGATCAATTTGCAACATACGGCACTGAAAATAACCTGGTGGAAGTCCCTACTGGAGTGGGTTTCTGCATGTATATTCGCCGAGACTGTCTGAATGAAGTCGGCTATTTTGATGTGGAAACTTTCGGCCGTGGTTATGGTGAAGAGAACGATTGGTGCCAGCGTGCTGCGAAAGCCGGCTGGCCAAATTTCCATCAGCTTAACGTTTTTGTCTATCACAAAGGTGGGGTAAGCTTTGCTGGAGAACAGAATCCACGTAAAACACGTGCGCTGGAACTGTTGAATGAGTTACACCCTAATTATACCAAAGATGTGATGGATTTTATTGCTAATGATCCCGCTAAAGAAGCGCGTCAACAACTGTTGTTAAGGATCTTGGCGAAGAAAGATATCAGTAAGGTTTTACTGGTTTCGCATAAAATGGGTGGTGGAGTTACTCAGCATCTGCATGAACTAGCCTCCTTCTATAAAGAAAAGATCCACTTCCTGTTGTTGACCCCTGAAGTCGATGGTCGTAGCGTCGCCTTATCACTAAATACTGACGATGCCGTATATCGTGAGAAATTCATTATTGATATTGCTCATGGATATGACTCTTTAGTTGACCTGTTGCGTTTTATTGGTGTAGGGCATATCCATTTCCATCATCTCATTGGTGTTGCTGACCAAGTATTTGCTCTGAAAGAGAGTTTGCAGTGCACTTACGATATTACTATCCATGATTACTATTTTATTAACGCCAACCCGACACTGACTGATAAGAACGGGTTGTTTGCGGGTGATGATATTGTGATTCGTGACAGGCTATGCGGTGAGCATTATCCTATTCCTGATGGTTTGTCTGCGCAGCAGTGGCGAACTAAACTAGCCCCATTGTTAGATGGCGCAGAACGAGTCATTTTCCCATCTGCTGATACTCAAGTCCGTTTCGTCCGTGACTACCCAAATTGCACGCAGAAAAGCATCATTGCCTGGCATCCTGACTTTGAAGCAGCCGCACCTTATCCGGAAGCTAAGCGCATTGATCCGATAGGCAAAAAGCTTAAAGTATTGGTTCTTGGCGCGATTAGTCGTGAAAAGGGCGCTTTGATGTTGGATGAAGTCGCCAATGACTTAAAACATGAAGATATCGAATTCCACCTGCTAGGCTACGCTTTCCGCCCTCTGGGTGATGCGATCACTTGTCATGGCGCCTATTCTAGTCGCGATCTGCAACTGAAGCTGGATGAGATAAACCCTGATGTCATCTGGTATCCTGCGCAATGGCCTGAAACGTATAGCTACACGCTAAGTATTGCCCTGGAACAAGGCATGCCTGTGGTGGTTCCTAGTATCGGAGCGTTTTGTGAACGAGTAGCAGGGCGTAATTATAGCCGGGTGATTGCTTGGGATACCTCGGTTAAGAAAATGGGCGAGTTATGGCGCTCTTTACGTGAGGAGCCAGAGGCTTTCTTTGCCGCAGACAATAAGCCAGGGAACCTCGATATCTCCCACACTCAACGCGCTGAGGATTTCTACCAGCATTATTATTTGCAGGAAAACTGGTTGCGCGAGAGTCAGTTGGGGCGTATCGATCATAAGGTATTGATCGCATCAATCTATTCTTCGGCATATGTTGAGGTTATTCCGGTCACTCAGGCGATGCCGCAAGGGCGTAAGGAGAAACTGCTGTCTATCCTATGGAGACTCAGCAGGCATCCTGCACTGGCATGGGGAGTTAAACTGGTACCATACCGTTTACAACGCTACGTGAAACGCATGCTATCGCGCAGAGCGATCCATGAAATTATTGGTTAATCAGGTAGATTTCTGATGTAACTCTTACAAAGCCAGCGAATGATACGCTGGCTTTTTCATATCGCTGACACCGGTGTTCTCAAAACAGGTAATGCATCGGCTTGCTGTAATGTTGCCCCATTATGTGACCTATCGCACCAATCACTACCCAGCGAACACAATCCTGAGTTAACATGTTGGCCACATCAAAAACCTGTTGGCTAAGAGCCGTGATACAGGTGTCATCCTCAGACAGGAGTTCCTAATGTCCAAACAGCAAATCGGCGTTGTCGGCATGGCGGTGATGGGCCGCAATCTGGCTTTGAACATCGAAAGCCGTGGCTATACCGTTTCTATCTTTAACCGTTCAGGCGACAAGACTGACGAAGTTATCGCAGAGAACCCGGGCAAAAACCTGGTGCCGCACTACACCGTCGAAGAGTTTGTTGCATCGCTGGAAACACCGCGCCGCATTTTGCTGATGGTAAAAGCGGGCGAAGCTACGGACAAGACTATTGCCTCGCTGACTCCGCACCTGGATAAAGGCGATATCCTGATCGACGGTGGTAACACCTACTATCAGGATACTATCCGTCGTAACCGCGAGCTGTCTGCTCAGGGCTTCAACTTTATTGGCACCGGCGTTTCCGGTGGCGAAGAAGGGGCGCTGAAAGGGCCTTCAATCATGCCTGGTGGCCAGAAAGAAGCCTACGAGCTGGTGGCACCAATCCTGAAGAAAATCGCCGCTGTGGCTGAAGGTGAGCCATGCGTGGCCTATATCGGTGCCGACGGTGCTGGCCACTACGTGAAGATGGTGCACAACGGTATCGAATATGGCGACATGCAGCTGATCGCAGAAGCCTACTCCTTGCTGAAGCAGGCGCTGAAACTGAACAACGAGCAGTTGGCTGAAACCTTCGCCGAGTGGAACAAGGGCGAACTGAACAGCTACCTGATCGACATCACCAAAGACATCTTCACCAAGAAAGACGAAGAGGGTAAATACCTGGTTGATGTGATCTTGGATGAAGCGGCCAACAAAGGCACCGGCAAATGGACCAGCCAGAGCTCTCTGGATCTGGGCGAGCCATTGTCATTGATCACCGAGTCGGTGTTTGCGCGTTACCTGTCTTCTCTGAAAGACCAGCGCGTAGCGGCTTCTAAAGTCCTGACCGGCCCGAAAGTTGCGGCCTTCAGTGGCGAGAAAGCCGAGTTTGTCGAGAAAGTTCGTCGCGCTCTGTACCTGGGTAAAATTGTTTCCTATGCGCAGGGCTTCTCTCAGTTGAAAGCGGCCTCCAAGGAAAACAACTGGGATCTGAACTACGGCGAAATTGCCAAGATCTTCCGTGCCGGTTGTATCATCCGAGCTCAGTTCCTGCAGAAGATCACCGATGCCTACGCTGAAAATGCCGACATCGCCAACCTGCTGCTGGCACCTTACTTCAAGCAAATCGCCGATGAGTATCAGCAGGCGCTGCGTGATGTGGTTTCCTATGCGGTGCAGAACGGCATCCCAACGCCAACCTTCTCTGCGGCGATCGCTTACTACGACAGCTACCGTTCTGCGGTACTACCTGCCAACCTGATCCAGGCGCAGCGTGACTACTTCGGTGCTCACACTTATAAGCGTACCGACAAAGAAGGCGTATTCCATACCGAATGGATGGAATAATCCCGTACGTTGAACGATAAAAAAAGCCGCCAAGGTTAAAGCCCGGCGGCTTTTTTATTGCCTGCAAAACAGGATTATTTCTTTTCGTGCCGCTCGCGCAGGCGACCAATCACCTTGCTCAAATCCAGCTCCTGATCCTGCAACAGCACCAGCAGGTGGTAAATCAGGTCGGAAGCTTCGTTGGTCAGTTCTTCGCGATCGTTCACCGTGGCGGCCAGGGCAGTTTCTACGCCTTCCTCACCCACCTTCTGAGCAATGCGCTTGGTACCGCTAGCATACAGCTTGGCAGTGTAAGAGCTATCCGGGCTGGCGGTTTTACGCGAAGCCAACAATTGCTCAAGCTGGTACAGGAAGCCCCAGTCGCTGCTTGCCGGATGGAAGCAACTGTCGTTGCCCAAATGGCAGGTTGGGCCGATCGGGTTGGCCAGGATCAGCAGGGTATCGTTATCGCAGTCTGGCGTAATGCTGACCACGTTAAGGAAGTTGCCTGAGCTTTCGCCTTTGGTCCACAGGCGCTGCTTGGTGCGTGAGAAGAACGTCACCTTGCCAGTTTGCTCGGTCATGTCCAGCGCGGCTTGATCCATATAACCCAGCATTAATACTTCGCCGGAAATGGCATGTTGTACGATCGCTGGCATCAGGTTGTCGGTTTTTTCCCAATCCAGCTTAGCTTTCTGTTGTTCTGTTAACACACGCGTATCTCCACGCCTTTCTCTGCCAGGAACCGTTTCAGTTCGCCGATATTGATGATTTGCTTATGGAATACCGAAGCTGCCAGCGCGCCGTCAACGTCGGCATCGCGGAAGGCTTCCAGGAAGTGTTCCATGGTACCGGCACCGCCGGAGGCGATCAGCGGCACCTTGCACACCTCACGTACCCGCTTCAGCTGTTCCAGATCGTAACCGTTGCGTACGCCGTCCTGGTTCATCATGTTGAGCACAATCTCCCCAGCGCCACGTTTTTGCACTTCCTGTACCCAGTCGAGGGTTTGCCACTCGGTGACTCGGGTGCGGCTTTCATCCCCGGTATATTGGTTGACGTGGTATTTGCCGGTTGCGGCTTCATACCAGGTGTCGATCCCGACCACGATGCACTGTACGCCAAAGCGATCGGCCAGGCGGCTGATCAGCGTTGGGTCGGCCAGCGCAGGGGAGTTGATGGAGATCTTGTCCGCCCCAAAGGAGAGGATCTGGCTGGCGTCTTCGGCACTCTTGATGCCTCCGGCCACGCAGAACGGAATATCGATCACTTCCGCAACGCGTGATACCCAGCTTTTGTCTACCACCCGGCCATCGCTGGAGGCGGTGATATCGTAAAAGACCAGTTCGTCGGCGCCTTCCTGTGCGTAGCGTTGGGCCAGCGGCACGATATCGCCAATGATTTCGTGGTTGCGGAACTGCACGCCCTTGACCACTTGCCCGTCCTTGACGTCCAGACAAGGGATTATCCGTTTTGCCAGCATGCGATAGCCTCCTCAACGCTGAATTTACCGTCCAACAGGGCGCGCCCGACGATCACTCCTTCCACACCACTGCCACGCAACTGGGCGATATCGTCCAGGTTGCCTATGCCGCCAGAAGCCTGGAAGGCGATCTGCGGATAGCGCTGGCAGACTTCCTGATACAGCTCCACGTTTGAGCCTTTCAGCGTACCGTCGCGTGAGATATCGGTGCACAGCACATGTTTCAGGCCAAACGGCAGGTATTGTTCAACCACCTGCTCCAGCGTGGCCTCCGAGTCTTCCTGCCAACCGCTGATAGCCACGTTCTTGCGGCCTGCGGCGTCGATGCGTACGTCCAGCGCCAGCACCATGGCATCGGCACCGTAGCGTTCAAACCAACCCTGCACCATCTCTGGCTGTTTGACTGCGGTGGAGCCGATGACCACACGCGTGGCTCCGGCTTCCAGCAGCGCGGCAACGTCTTGTTCGTTACGAATGCCGCCGCCAACCTGTACTGGCACGCTTACCCCGGCCAGCAGTTTACGCAACAGCGGGATCTGGCGAGCCGCCGGGTCTTTGGCCCCGGTCAAATCAACCAGGTGTAAAACTTGCGCCCCTTGCTGCTGATAGTCTTGCAGACGCAGCAGCGGATCGTTGCCGTAGTCGCGCTGTTGGCCGTAATCGCCCTGATGCAGACGCACTACGTTACCGTCGATCAAATCCAAAGCGGGAATAATCATGCTGGCTACATCTCCAGAAAGTTCTTCAACAGTTGCGCCCCGGCGTTGCCAGATCGCTCTGGATGAAACTGCACGCCAAAGAAGTTGTCTTTTTGTACGGCGGCGGTGAAGGGCTCGCCGTAGTTCGCCTGAGCGATGGTGCTTGAGCATATCGGCATCGCATAACTGTGAACGAAGTAAAAGTAAGCACCATCCTCGATGCCGCGGAACAGATGAT
>Ga0302347_1000531_pt1 | contig 58937 bp, 58 predicted proteins | sample PhyWR1_FD_202178 | JGI IMG/M metagenome (GOLD analysis project Ga0302347, IMG submission 202178) | Leaf surface microbial communities from wheat plants in UC Gill Tract Community Farm, Albany, California, United States - DLSL W.R1 (v2)... | ecosystem: Host-associated > Plants > Phyllosphere >... | reverse complement strand
TCTGCTTCCCTTAAATTGGCTCCTCTGACTGGACTCGAACCAGTGACATACGGATTAACAGTCCGCCGTTCTACCGACTGAACTACAGAGGAATCGTGTGAACGGGGCGCATGATAGCGACTGATGGTGTTGTTTGCAAAGAATTTTTTATCACTGTGTGATTAGGGTGATTATTTTTTCAGGTGAATAGCAAACGAGTAAAAAAGATGTACTTATTCAAATTAATTGAACCCTTATGTTAAACAAATGATATTTATTCTCATCCTGAATCGCGTACAGTGGATCTATTACTGCAGTCTGGCAGAAAAAGCTTTTTGCGGATTATCGCCATGAATATGAGAATGAATGCCCTATGAAAAATATTGGATTTTTATCATTTGGTCACTGGACGCCCTCGCCGCAGTCAGGCACCCGTTCAGCAGCGGATGCTTTACTGCAATCTATTGATCTGGCTGTCGCCGCTGAAGAGTTGGGTGCCGATGGCGCATATTTTCGGGTGCATCATTTTGCCCGTCAGTTGAGTGCGCCGTTTCCACTGCTGGCGGCAATTGGCGCTAAGACTAGCAAAATCGAGATCGGTACTGGCGTGATTGATATGCGTTACGAAAATCCTCTGTATATGGCCGAAGAAGCCAGCGCGGCGGACTTGATTTCCGGTGGGCGTTTGCAGCTGGGGATCAGTCGCGGTTCACCTGAGCAAGTCATTGATGGCTGGCGTCAATTTGGTCATCAGCCAGCAGAGGGTGAAACAGAGGCAGATATGGCCCGTCGCACAACAGAACAATTTCTGGATGTGCTGCGGGGGGAAGGTTTTGCGGAGCCAAATCCGCAGCCAATGTTCCCAAACCCACCAGGTCTGTTACGCCCAGAGCCATTTTCTGAAGGTTTGCGTGGCCGTATCTGGTGGGGCGCAGGTTCAAATGCTACCGCGGTTTGGGCTGCGAAGCTGGGTATGAATCTACAAAGCTCAACCCTGAAAGATGATGAAACCGGTGAGCCATTCCATATTCAGCAGGCAGCACAAATCCGGGCTTATCGCGCAGCGTGGGCTGAAGCGGGACATACACGAACGCCGCGTGTTTCTGTCAGTCGTAGTATTTTTGCGCTGATAAATGATAGCGATCGTATGTATTTCGGTAGCAGTAGCAACGATAGCGATAAAGTCGGTTTCCTTGATGAGAAAACTCGCGCTATTTTTGGACGTAGCTACGCCGCTTCACCGGATAAATTGGTTGAACAGTTGAAGAAAGATGAAGCGATTGCTGAGGCAGATACTTTATTGCTGACCGTTCCAAATCAGCTGGGTGTGGATTATAACGTGCATGTAATCGAATCGATTCTGAAACACGTAGCCCCAGCAATGGGCTGGCGCGACTGATCATATAAACCGTAAAATTTACCCTGCCTGCCAGGTTTTTCTGAGCAGGCATTTTTTATCTTATCCGTTGGTGAAAATACCCAAAACCAATCAGGCCTCGTCTCCAGATTAACGTCGCCCTTTTAAAGGCGACAGTTTTTCCATCAGTATCATCGCTGCTTGCTGAATAAACGAGTACAGCAGGTGGTTGCTACAGTAGCTGTCCACCCGAAATATCAAACGTCGTCCCGTTAGCCCAGGCCATATCATCGGACAGGATAGCAGCGACAGCACTACCCACATCATCCGGCAGACCGACACGACCCAAGGCTATTCCTTGAGCAACCCAGGCATTTACATCATTATTGTCGCGCACTACGCCACCACCAAAATCAGTTGCGATGGCGCCAGGGGCGATCGCATTCACCCTGATCTGGCGCGCGCCAAGCTCTACGGCCATGTAACGGGTAAGCACTTCTACAGCGGCTTTCACCGCCGCATAGATACTGTATCCCGGCAAGGTAAAGCGTACAAATCCGGACGAAACATTCAGAATACGCCCGCCGTCTTCCACAAGGGGTAACAGCTTCTGAGTCAGAAAAATCGGCCCCTGAAGGTGCGTGTTGACCAGCGAGGTAAACTGCTCCGGTGTCGCATCAACAAAGTTTGAGAAGAGTCCGTTACCGGCATTGTTGACAAGGAAGTCGAAGCGCTCGCGGCCGAAGTTGGCGCTCAATGTTTCAGTGACGGCGTCGGAAAAAGCCTGATAACTGGCGGTGTCGGTGATGTCCAGCGGTAACATCGCTGCCTTGCCACCCAGAGCTTCGATCTCCTGTTTCAGTACCTGGACTTCTGTAGCGCCGCTGCGATAGGTACCGATGATGTGTACGCCACGTCTGGCGAGATGAAGAGCCATGTTGCGGCCGAGGCCACGGCTGGCGCCAGTGATAAGTGCAATCTTATTGGTCATGGGCTGTCTCTTTCAGGTTATGAAGGCGCACCTTTCGGTGCCTTATTGACTGCCTCATGATAGGCAATGACCCGTTTGTAACCTACGCCGGATACGCTCAATTTCTTGCCTGATTGTCTCAACTGTTTGTGCTAACCCGGAACATGGATATAATCATTTCATGAATGACTCTCTTGCACCACATCTCGATATAGCCCTGAGACATGCGCCATCGGGTTTGACTATCACACGGATCCCACGTGTAGATATCTGTGTCGGACAAGGCACTACAGGCAAGGCACCTTGCCTGTATCGTTCGATGGTCTGTTTTATCCTGCAAGGCTCGAAGCGCGTTGTGCTTAACGACAATATTCTTAGCTATGATAGCGAACAATATCTTATCAGCGCCCTTGACCTGCCGCTGAGCGGACAAATTTTTGATGATGAAGCAGGGCAGCCCTATGTTGCGGTTTCTCTTGTGCTGGAGCCTGGAATTCTGGCGGAATTAGCGGCGGGGATGCCACCGGTTCGCGAGTGCGAACAAAAGGGCATTGGCATTATGATAAACCCGATGACCGCTTCTCTCTGCGACACATTATTTCGTTTATTATCATTGCTTGATACGCCTGAAGATATTCCGATTCTTGGCCTCATGCTCGAACGGGAATTGCTTTATCGTCTCCTGCAAGGTCCTCAGGGGCGATTGCTGCGTCAGATTGCTCAACCTGATGGCGCGCTCAGTCGTATCCGGCGCGCTGTTGGCTGGATCAGGGATAATTACCGCATCCGTCTTCGTATTGAAGCATTGTGCGAGGTAAGCGGTATGAGTCGTGCAAGCCTGCATCGTCATTTTCTGTCGATGACAGGTCTCAGCCCTGTCCAGTATCAAAAACAGCTTAGATTGCAGGAAGCTCATCAGCTTTTACTTGCCGGTAAATATCGCGCGTCTGATGTGGCATTTGTTGTCGGTTATGAAAGTGCATCACAGTTTAGCCGTGAATACCTGCGGCAATTTGGCACGCCGCCTGCCAGAAACATCCATGAGATTCGGCAAACGATCAACGCTTCAGTAATAGAGTAAACGGCAGACTCTGTCTGATGCTGGTTAAAACAGCATCATGGACACCGCAGAGAGTGCGAGCATACCTGCACAACTTTGGTTGAACCGTCTGACTAATCTCGCATCCATAAGATAATGTTTAATCATCGCACCAAACCATGCCCAGACTCCCACACAGGGGAAACTCACAACGGCGAAAAGCACGGTGTATAGCGCGATATCTGCGAATGAAAATACGTCAGGCAGACAAGTAGAAATTGCAACGCTTGCCATAATCCAGGATTTCGGATTGATGAGCTGAAAAAACGCGGCGCCAACGAAACTCATGGGCTGCGATGTACCTGCGGCCTGGATCTCTCCAGTGCTGGCCAGAATTTTCCAGGACAGATAAAGAATATAGGCTGCGCCGCCATACTTCATGACGACCTGAATAGAAGGGAACAAAGTAAAAATTTCATGCAGACCCAGGCCGACTAACAGCAGCATAAGTGCGCTTCCGGCACTTGCACCCGATATATGGTTAAGTGTTTTATGCGCCCCAAAGCGTACGCTGGAAAAAAGAACCATCAGGTTGTTTGGACCTGGGGTGACAGACATAACGACAGCCAGTATCAGAAAGGAACTCAATTGCTGGGCAGTGATACTCATAGACTCCAATCCTGTTGTGATATTTTTTTCTTGTCGTTTATCTCAACGCAGGCCTGGAATAGAGACGCTAAATAACGCTTTTGCATATAATCTGGCTGTTGAATTTTATAAGTAATATTCTCATAATTAACTTATAAAATTAGTCTATCAACAGGTTTTTTTAAGATGGATAAAGATGTGAATATCGTTCAGACAAAACTGATTCAACAGCCGAAACTGGATGAGAAGGACCGAATATTATTAGCCATTCTGGCGGAGGATGCCTCACTCAGTTACGCAGAACTTGGACGTAAACTGCATCTTTCTGCCCCGGCGGTACATGAGCGAGTTAAACGGCTTAAGAGTGAAGGTGTGATTACTGGGATAGCCGCCAGACTGGATAGCAATAAAATTGGACGCCCGTTGCTGGCATTCATCCATGTCGATACATCGAGTTGGGCGGTAACGCGTTCAATACTTTCTTTAAAATCACTTCCCGAGATTGAGGAAATTCACACCGTAGCAGGCGATAGTGCCATGTTGCTAAAAGTCAGAACACAAAATACCCAGTCACTTGAAGCCTTGCTGGAAGTCATTCATTCTATCGATGGTTTTACAGGAACGCGCAGCTATATCGTATTAACCCCCCATCTTGAAAGGGGACCGACTCCCATGCCCTCAGATTAGAACGGACTCCTAAGCAAAATATGGGATGAGACGGGATATATAAATATTAAGCGGGGATTATGATGAACAGAGAGACATTATTCAGTTACGCCCGGGAACATTTTAAATCTGAACCGGAATATCTCTGGAGTAAGCTGCCTGGCTATGCTGTGCTTCGCCATCACGAGGGCAGAAAATGGTTCGCTATTGTGATGAATGTATCCGGTATAAAGCTGGGTCTGCAGACGCATGATGACCTGGAGGTGCTCGAAGTAAAAGTCAGACCTGAATATATCGGCTCCTTACGTCAAAAAGAGGTCTGACTGCCTGCTCAGTACCAGAAACGGGAATAACACTGACATAGCTACCTTTTTATTATGCAAAATCAAATACCATCCGGTGGTTGAATGTTTTACTGCATACTCTTCTTTACTGACTGGAGTATAAGAATGATTGATCACACCGGATTCAGCGTTACCCATCTTGAAGACAGTAAACTGTTTTACATGCGTATTCTGGCAAGTCTTGGTCATATTGTCCGGCTTGAAATCCCGGGTCATGCGGTAGGTTTTGGTCCTGCCCGATCCGATGATGGGGCGGATCCTGGCGGCGCATTCTGGATCACACAGGGCACGCCTTCCACGCCCCGGATGCATCTTGCCTTCAGTGCAAAAAATAAAGAGGAAGTGGACGCATTCCACTGTACCGGCCTCCTGGCGGGTGGAAAAGATAATGGTATGCCAGGTTACAGACCTCAGTATCACCCCGGATATTACGCCGCGTTTATCCTTGATCCTGACGGGTACAATATTGAGGCGGTTTACCACGAGATACGTTAATGACTAGCGACTCGGAAACGTCATGATTATCTGTGACAAAGCATCTTTTATAAAATAACATTTCTATGTAAGTGTGAATAAAAAATATAAGCCAATTGATAAATTTCATATTACAGCAACTGTATCAGGGAAAGCCTTATATCAGTTGCTGTACTTCTGCTTCTCGTATATAGCTCTGACAGAGTATCGTTAATGTATCTATTCAGGGAGTTATCCTTAAGGGCTGTACGCTGTGTTTTAGAGAGTTTCGACATCATCTTTTCAGTATGTCTGATGGTTTTAAAAATAGGTCATACAAAAATATTTATTATTGTTTATCATAGTGATCTTATAGCTAAAAGTTATTTTAAGAGCAAACTCTTGACAATTAAATGAATTAGAAAAATAATCATTCTTTAGTAAGTTTTGAAGTGGATTCAAGTATAAATCGTAAAAAGGAAGTGAAATTGTTTATTAAACATAAATTTACGAGGAAGAAGGTCTCTGCGGCATATATATTTCTAAAAGTAGTTATACCCATTTTTATAATGATAACTATTATCTTATCTGCAAATTATTTTTTATTGGGTAGTTTAGATAAAAACAACACATTTTCCAAAGCTGGATTTTACTTTGATATCTCATCCGTTCTGTTTTTAGTTTCAATGTTAGTATTAACTTTCAGAATACCAGCTTATAACTATAATATAAAAATCATAAGAATTGGTTTTGTTATATGGATTGCAGGTAAAACATTTGACCTGTCTGATGAATTTATACAGCAATCAATTTGGGTTGCCTTCTATTTTGAAGACTTACTAATAAATTTAGGAATGTTTATAGTATGTTTTTTTAGTTTTAAACTAATTCGTAAACTTGATATTATGTATTCAGAGGCGAATATAACATCCTTCAGGGATGAACTTACAACGTTACCAAATAGAAGATTTTTTATACGGTCACTTGAGGAATTGAAGGATGAGGTTTTCTTTCTTATTATAATCGATATTGATCACTTCAAAACAATCAATGACACCTATGGGCATGATGTGGGAGATATTATTCTTAATGAATTTGGGAGCGCCCTTTCAACATTTATGAATAAATTTTGCATGCCTGCAAGAATAGGGGGTGAAGAATTTGCTATTTTAATAAACAACATGTCAAGAAGCCAGGTTGAAATTCTTTCAACGAGTATTTTCAATGCATCAAAAAAAATAATTATTCATAATGGAAAAACGCTTTCAGTCACAATGGGAATTGGAGAGAAGAAAAAAAATGAACCGGTTGAGGAGTTACTAAAAAGAGTTGATGTGGCTTTATATAGTGCGAAAAACTCAGGTCGAGGAAAAATAGAGTGGTCATTATAATTTATTTTAGTTCGGGAAGCCTGATGGAGCCGACATATAGCACGATAGTTGTATCAGAAGGTAAGAGATGGACAGAAAACAAAAAAACCGCTTAAGTTTCCTTAAGCGGTTTTCTTTAATTTGGCTCCTCTGACTGGACTCGAACCAGTGACATACGGATTAACAGTCCGCCGTTCTACCGACTGAACTACAGAGGAATCGTTTGAACGGGGCGCATAGTACCGAGGCTGAATGATGTTGTCAAAGCTTCCGTTACATAAAAAGGTGTGTTTGCTGTTAAAACAGACAAATTGTACAAAAAAGACCATATTGAGATAACTTTACAGCAGAATGATTGCCATTTTGTTTCCAGTCCATAAGATAAGCCCATAGAAAAGGTGAGGGTGTAATGGTTAAACAGCAGCGTCTGGGTTTATGGTTTCTTTGTCTGGCATGTGTCGTGGTGCTCGTTTGTAGCGCACAACGCGTGTTAAGTCTGCATGCCTTGCAGATGGGAACCGCTGCCAGCGTAATGTTAATTCAGCCTGATACAACCCCGCAGGATGATGAGGTTGCAGTCACGCCTTGTGAACTCAGTGCGAAGTCGCTACTAAGCATACCGCCGATGTTATTCGATGCCGCATTACTGCTTTTTGGTTTACTATTGTTACTACTGGCACCACAGCGAGCCAGTCAGCGCCGATTTTTTCCACCCAGGGTAATATCATCACCTTCACTGCGAGTGCATCTCCTTTTCTGTGTCTTCCGTGAATGATCGTTAACTGCTTCTGACAGTTAACTCATCATTTACGGAGAAAAATATGTTCACTCTTTTCAGACAGGCATTATTTTGCCTGTTATTACTCTGGCTACCCATTTCCTGGGCTGCCGAGTCTGTCTGGCTGACATCGCCAGAAAATTCTCACGCCGCAGTGCGTATTCGGGCAGATATCAATGGCCTCAATGAAACTCGGCTGCTGCTGGATATCAAACTTGAAGATGGCTGGAAAACCTACTGGCGGTCACCTGGTGAAGGTGGTGTTGCGCCGGCTATTCGCTGGCAGGAAACAACGCCATCCATGCAATGGTTTTGGCCTACGCCTGCTCGTTTTGATGTCGCAGGAATAACGACCCAGGGATATCATCAGCAGGTGACTTTTCCGATGCAGATGACGGGGGATACGCAAGTCACCCTCAAAGGTGTATTGACACTGTCCACCTGCAGCAATGTCTGCTTACTGACAGACTATCCTTTTACCATTATACCCACTCAGCAGGATGAAGAATTTGCCCACGATTATCTAAAAGCGATGGGACAGATCCCGGTTAAAAGTGGTCTGACTGAGACGATGAAGGTGGATTATCGTCAGGGAGAATTACTGCTTGAGGCTGTCAGAACTGGAGGGTGGTCAAATCCCGGTCTTTATCTGGATAATCTGGGTGATGCGGTCTTTGGTAAACCGACGATAGATGTCGAAGGTGAGACTCTCCATGCCACCATTCCGGTCAGCGATAGCTGGGGTGAGGAAGCACCAGATATTAGCGGTAAATCTCTGACTCTGGTACTTGAAGACCAAGGGATTGCACAAGAAAGTCAGCTCGTGGTCGGTGTTACCTCTGGCAATACCACAACAGCGGAAACGTTACCTCTCTGGCAAGTCGTATTGATGGCTCTGGCGGGTGGACTCATTCTCAATCTGATGCCGTGCGTCTTGCCCGTTCTGGGAATGAAACTGGGTTCAGTTCTGCTGGTGCAACACCAGGAAAGACGCATGATCCGGTGGCAGTTTCTGGCTTCAGTTGCCGGGATCATAACGTCATTTATGGCACTGGCCCTGTTTATGACCATCCTGAGGATGAGCAATCAGGCATTAGGTTGGGGGATCCAGTTCCAGAACCCGTGGTTTATTGGTGCGATGGCCCTGGTGATGCTGATATTTAGTGCCAGTTTATTTGGTTTATTTGAATTCCGTCTGTCCTCATCAATGACTACGCGGCTGGCGACACAGGGTGGCCAAGGTATGGCAGGGCATTTCTGGCAGGGCGCTTTTGCTACTTTACTTGCGACACCTTGCAGTGCTCCGTTCCTGGGTACGGCTGTGGCTGTTGCCTTGACGGCATCCTATCCGGTGTTATGGGGATTATTCCTCGCGCTGGGGCTGGGGATGAGTTTACCCTGGTTACTTATTGCCCTCAGACCAGAGCTGGCATTACGTCTACCTCGCCCAGGCCCGTGGATGAACCGTTTACGCCTGTTTTTGGGAGTGATGATGCTGGGGTCGGCCTTATGGCTGGCAAGTCTATTGCTGCCCCATTTTGGGCTGACACAGAACCGCGTTACTCAAGAGAATATCGACTGGCAGCCACTGACTGAACAGGCTATTTCGCAAGCGCTGGCTGAAAATAAACGCGTATTTGTTGATGTCACCGCTGACTGGTGCATTACTTGTAAAGCCAATAAATACAATGTGCTCAATAAAGCAGAAATACAGGATGCTCTGCAACAACCCGATGTCGTGGCGTTACGTGGCGACTGGACACTTCCGTCAGATGAAATTACTACTTTTTTACGTAGCCGCGGCCAGGTCGCTATCCCATTTAATCAGGTTTATGGTCCACAACTCCCAGAAGGGAAAGAATTACCGACACTGCTAAGTCGGGACTCAGTGATCAATACACTCGATGAAGCTAAAGGAATCACACCATGAAATATTTTTTGATTTTATTTTTTACCTTCTATACCAGCTTCAGTAGTGCACAAACTACGCCAGAACAGCCATTTTCAGCTGAACAGCAGCAACAATTTGACGCGGTAATTGAACAGATGCTGTTTAACGATCCCACTAGTCCACATTTTGGGGCAGAAAAACCGCTATTAACCTTAGTCAATTTTACCGATTACAACTGCCCTTACTGTAAACAACTCGACCCGATGCTGGAAAAAATAGTCCAAAAATATCCGCAAGTAGCCGTCGTAATTAAGCCTCTGCCTTTTAAGGGGGAAAGTTCAGAGTTATCTGCTCGTACCGTATTGACCACCTGGCGTCAGCATCCTGAACAGTTTCTGGCATTACATGAAAAACTGATGCAGAAAAAGGGCCAGCACGATATAGAAAGTATTGCGATGGCAGTTGAAAAGAGCAGAGCGACGCCAGTCATACCGGATGAAAAAAGTATGAAAACGTTGAACACGAACTTACAGTTGGCCCGACTGGTCGGTGTTCAGGGCACTCCCGCGACCATTATCGGCGATGAGATGATTCCGGGTGCCGTCTCGTGGGAGGTACTGGAAGAGGTCGTAAAGGAAAAGCTGGCGGCTGCCAATGAAAAGTAGACTGCTACGTTGGATTCGTGAGGGAATTATCTTAATGATATTGCTGGCAGTTGTGATGCTGGCAATGGATTGGTGGCGGGCGCCGATTGCGCCACCGTCTTTTGAGAGTATGTCACTGCAGACGCTGGACGGCCAGACGGTGACCCTGGAAACACTGAGTGCTGATAAACCGTTACTGGTTTATTTCTGGGCCAGCTGGTGTGGAGTCTGCCGTTTCACCACTCCAGATATCGCGAAGTTGTATGATGAGGATAATAATGTGATGACGATTGCATTACGTTCCGGAAAGGATGATGAAGTGATGAGCGGACTCATACGTAAAGGTTACACTTTTCCTGTAGTGAATGATCCTCATGGAATCATTTCTCAAAGCTTTCAGATAAGCGTAACACCAACCCTGTTAGTGTTTTATAAAGGGCAAATTATTTCCACTACCAGCGGCTGGACAAGTTACTGGGGCATGAAATTGCGCTTATGGTGGGCAACAGTTGCCTGATAATAGTGCTGGAGAATCGCTGACAACCCTCTCATTCCTCTCATAAGTTGCACCAAGGTTGTGCACTTGCACCGATAAGGTGGCAGCGTTAGCAATATCTCAGTAATGCTGCCACGCTCATAACCATAGTATTTTCTTATAATTCATATTATTAGTATATTTCACGCTATTTTAATAAGTTGGCAAGAATTTTGCATCTCCTTTATGACTGATTGTTGGATTGACGCGGTTGTTGCGTAAAGGGGAATGTATGAACTTAAAACGACTGAAGTACTTCGTGAAAATCGTTGATATCGGTAGTCTCACCCAGGCCGCGGAAGTGCTTTATATTGCGCAACCCGCGCTGAGCCAGCAGGTGGCTAATCTTGAGGCCGAACTGGATCAACAATTACTGATTCGTACTAAACGTGGAGTCACTCCGACAGAAGCCGGAAAAGTACTGTACGCCCACGCCAAAGCGATACTTAGGCAATGTGAACAAGCGCAACTGGCCGTCAATAGCGTTGGCAAAGCCTTAAAAGGGGCCGTTTCTATCGGGTTAGCGCCTGGAGCTGCGGCTTCGGTAGTGATTCTGCCGATGCTGAAATCGATGCGTGCAGGTCTGCCTGATGTCATGATCCATCTGCATGAAAATAGCAATGCGGTTCTCAACGATAAGTTATTGAATGGTGAGCTCGATATGGCCATCGTCTATGACAGCTCTGCGCAAGACGGTCTGGTAAGTGAACCGTTATTAAAAGAAAATTTGTTCCTTGTGGGGAGTGGAACTTGTCCGGGAAAAACAGTAGATCTTAATACTATTGCGGAGATGAATCTTTTCTTGCCTTGTGGCTATAGCGCGTTGCGCAAACGTATTGATCACGCCTTTGCTCTGAGAAGCCTGCGCACTGAGGTGATGGGAGAAATTGAGTCAACAGCTACACTTACTGCAGTAGTTGCCAGTGGTATGGGGGTTACTATTCTTCCTGAATCAGCCGCGTGTTCATTAGTTGCGGCAACACACGGCTGGATGGCGCATATCACTCAACCATCGTTAAGCTTACCACTGACGCTCAATTTGTCATCCAGAGTGCCTCTTTCTGCACAATCTGAGGCGGTAAAAGATTCATTGCTTTCGTTAGTTTCTCGTCCATTGCCAGAAAATTCATTATGGATGATGGCGGGATAAAATTTCTTTAGTACAAAAAGACATAAGATGAGGGTATTTATTATTTGGTTTACCGGGGTTATGACTTTAACAATAGTGCAAAGAAAAAATCATGACCCCGGAGGCACTATGAATTTCCAGCAGCTTAAAATTATCCGCGAGGCAGCGCGCCAGGATTACAATCTCACCGAAGTTGCCAATATGCTGTTCACTTCTCAGTCTGGTGTAAGTCGTCATATTCGCGAGCTGGAAGAAGAGCTGGGAATTGAAATTTTTATCCGCCGTGGCAAAAGGTTATTAGGTATGACCGAACCTGGTAAAGCCTTGCTCGTCATCGCGGAGAGAATTTTAAATGAGGCTAGCAGTGTACGCCGTCTGGCAGACTTATTTACTAATGAGGACAGTGGCGTTCTGACTATTGCCACCACACATACTCAAGCGCGTTATAGTTTACCCGTGGTGATTAAAGAATTTCGCACCTTATTTCCCGAGGTTCGCCTCGAACTGATTCAAGGTACGCCGCAAGAAATTGAAACCTTACTGCATAGTGGTGCTGCTGATATTGGCATTGCGAGCGAGCGTTTAAGCGCTGATCCTTCAATGGTTGCCTATCCATGGTTTCGCTGGCACCACAGCTTATTAGTTCCACCAGGACATCCATTGATTCAGAGTAACCCACTAACACTGGATGATATTAGCCGCTGGCCGTTGATTACTTATCGCCAAGGAATAACAGGCCGCTCCCGTATTGATGAAGCCTTTGCCCGTCGTAGTTTGATCCCAGATATTGTACTCAGTGCCCAAGACTCTGATGTGGTCAAAACCTATGTAGCATTAGGATTAGGTATTGGTCTGGTTGCTGATCAGGCGTGTGTAGATGAGAGCGAACTGGTTCATCTTAATGCTCAGCACTTATTTGATACCAATACCGTCTGGCTTGGAATACGCCGTGGACAGTTGCAGCGTAACTATGTCTGGCGCTTTATTGAACTCTGCAACCCAGCACTGTCCGTTGACGAGATTAAACGCTTAGCTCTGGAACCTGAAGATAGCGCGATTGACTATCAAATCTGAGTCTACAGAGGAGACAGGTAAGCCGCTATAGAAGTATCGTTATCAAGAAGGGGACGCATTGAAGTCGTGTTATACACTACTCAAGCCCCCTGTAACTTCAATGACGGAGTCAATCCGTCAGTCGCCTGTATTCATTATCCTGTTTTATATCACTATATGTCAGATTGTTGCAGATAGCACAACACGCTCTCCAGCCCTGTCTTACCCATCACACAAAGAATATCTCTGTACTTCAAATTTCCCGGGTGTAGCTTCCATTAATCGAGGCGCATGACATAGTTTATCCATGCTAATCGACAATATAAATGAAAGGATATATATTATTATGTTAACTTCAATGGTTTATATTTGGCATGTTATGTTTGTTGTTCTTTTTTATCACTGAGAATGAAAACTTCCATTATTAAGAATATTGATAAATTAATTACTCTAATGAATCAACTGTATTTATTTTCTAAGTGTTTAACCTGATTTAATTTTGTTGCAGATAAAATTAATAATTTGTTTTTATATTAAAGCCAGTAAATACATTTAGTCTATAAGAAAAATAGGAAGGTGATACTTTCATTTAATATATAATGTATCCGTTCTGGCGGTAAAATATATTTGAAAGACTTTAACAGTGTTTATGATATTTAATATATTTAAAATATTTAAAATCTACTAATGCCAATGATATCAATATGTTTTCGATCACTTCATGTGTGTTATTTTGACATGTGATGCTCAGTTATAGCCCATGTTGTTTTGCTAGAGTATGTCACTGAATGTTAACAACCAGACTCATGTTTGAATATTGTTGGGATGAAGCTATGCATAATGAAATTGTTTTTTCATCTAGGCAGGGACGCAAAGTGTGGAATACACTGGATAGAATAGCTCATAATTATGATCAAGAAAAAACACCTCTTGAACTTGAGAATGTTGCACATAATTTATTAAAGGACATTATGGATGATTCTGTATTAAGAAAAATTAGTGCAGTTTCTGATAATAATACAATGTCTCATGTCGTAGTAAGAAATTTTTTATCAATTAAGTCATTGCCATTAACGCCAACTGATGATAATTCACCAGATACCTCTGGCTGGCGTATTCCCGCAACGGCATTATTAGGACTATTAAGATTAAGTGGTCATTCAGCCCGTTCTTTTTTGGACGAAATGAATGGTCGTCTATGCCATATGGTGATGCCAGCCAAAAATAATGAAAAGAGTTTTATACGCTCTACAAAAAAACTTGGCTTCCATACAGAAGTGGTTAATGGCTATTTTTATGAAGAAAATCCGATACCAGGTAAACCTGTATCACCAGACGTTTTTGGTTTATTGGGTTTACGTAATCCGGATGGTATCGCTACAACCCTTATTCCTTTAGATTCAGTGCTTAATAATCTGACGCCGGATGTCATTGAAGCATTAATGAAGCCCCAGTTCTCTGCTATTAGCCAGTCTTCTTTTGACCGGGAGATCATGATTAATAATATTTCGGTACTTACAAAGTTGAGTGGTGGAGGTATGGGATTACGTTACAGTCACAGTAAAATTACAGCTGATAACTCTGAGGCCGCTAAGGCATTACAAGCATTGGCTGACGAGATCAGTCATTCAGAACATGTCATGCAAGTAGTATTAAATCCAGGTGATGCGCTAATTTTAAATAATCGCACCTGTGTACATGGTCGAGGGGCTATCACTGGCACACAAAAATTTGATGGTATGGATAGATGGTTAATCAGAATTTATGGTTATAAATTTTCCACATTACCCATGCTAAAAACATTACCAGATAAAAAACATGTCATCATGGTGGATATGTAATGGATCTAGAAAATAAAATAGTCCATTTCTTAAAAAAAGAAATGATAGAAAATAAGGATGCAGCACATAATTTAGGTCATCTGATACGCGTGGCTGAAAAAAGTAAACATATTCATAAATATGAAGGAGGGGATTTAGATGTTATTATTATTGCTAGCTATTTTCATGATATTGTCTCTCTACCCAAAGATTCTCTTATACGCCATTGTTCATCAGTTTTTTCAGCACAGAAAACAATAAAAATACTTAAAGAAAATTTTAAAGAGATATCGACGAGTTTATATGGACAGATCTCAGATGTAATACGCTCTCATAGCTATAGTTCGGGAATAAAACCTATTACTATTGAAGCAAAAATTATTCAAGATGCAGATAGACTTGATGCGTTAGGTGCTATTGGTTTAGCCCGGGTTTTTTATGTTGCAGGTAAGCTAGGCCAGGAAATATATAGCGAGGAAGATCCCTTTGCACAGGAACGCTCACTGAATGACAAAAAATATGCTTTGGACCATTTTTACACCAAACTATTGAAACTACCTGATACCATTAATACTAATGAGGGGAGAAATATGGCTAAGAAGAGAGTCGCCTATCTGTCGGGATATATCGATAAATTAAAAGAAGAAATCACGTTAACGAATGTTATAGAGAGCTAATAATGTTTATCGACTGCGTATATAAAGCATTAAGATCACCAAAGGAAATACAAAAAACGTTAGAAATTTTAACTGAGGCAGACATGCTATCAGGTGACTCATCGGTTATTAATTTATATGAAAAAAATTTGAGTTACTATTTTAATACTAAACATGCGATCGCGGTGTCATCAGGAACGGCAGCTTTGCATGCTAGTTTACTTACAGTTATCAACCCGGGAGATGAGGTTCTGGTTCCTGCTATCTGTGTACCCATGACCATCTCTGCCATTTTACAAGCAGGGGGAACTCCTGTTTTTTATGACTGTAGTATTAATTCATTTAAACCTAATCAGAAAGATCTCAATCATAAGATAACTAAAAATACGCGAGCTTTAGTTACTGTCTCTATGTGGGGATATAGAGCGATTGATAGCGATATTGTTGCTTTTTGTCGACAGAGAAATATTACTATTATTGAAGATGCAGCACAATCTGCAGGGACAGACTCGCTACTTGGCTATGAGGGTACAATCGGTGATATTGGCTGTTTTAGCACCCATGAGTTCAAATTAATCAGTACTGGTGAGGGGGGCTTTATTCTGACAAATTCAGATGAATATGCAGAAAAAATCCGTTCATTCACTCACATTGGTTTTAGTCAGTATCATGGTAGCTTTGGTTATACCGATGGGCTTAATTACAAATTATCTGCTTTCCAGGCAGCAGTGGGTATTTCTCAGCTAACCAATCTTGATATTAAAATACACGGACGTGAAAAACGGAAGATGAAGTGGAACTCATTATTACATTCATCAAAAAATATTGATTTCTTAAGTTCAGATATTATGAGTAGACATAATTGTTATTCATTAGTCTGTCTGTTAAATGAAGATGTTAAATACTCAGGGAAAGAGCTAGCGAGTAAGCTATATAGTGTAGGAATTAATACTGACACCTATAGATATAAAAATACTATTGTTAGCAATTACCCCTACTGTAAGGATTTTTATACCTTACCTCGATATTCTGGTGATAACAATATTGATTTTCCTAATGCATCTAAAATGGTAAAAAGGATGCTGGTATTACCTTGTCATGAAAGAGTCAGTGTCGAAGCTATTCATAAAGCGTCACAGAGTATCATAAATTTTATTGATGAGAATTAACGATATATTTTTTGTTTTAATGCTATTTGGGGTTTAACCCCAGTTAATATTCTGGGGCCTTTTACGCCTGATGTCATAAAATTCCCCAGATCAGAATGAAGTTAGTTGGGGATGATATATTCTTGCTCGACATATCAAAAGGGTAACTTATGTTTTAATATATCATTGCGGTGTTAATCTGTAATAAAATGTGATGTGCTTTTGAGATTCTTGATTCATTTTGCTATTATATGCCATGGAATGTTTTGGTATTCACATAGGGATTGGTTTTCATGAAAATGAAAAAGAAACAGGATTTGTCACACTTTTTATTTTTCTTCCATGTCGCGAAACATCGAAGTTTTTCTACTGCAGCGAAGAAGATGAATGTGTCACGTTCATCGGTGATGTCGAATATAAAAAATCTTGAAGAACGTTTTAATATTCGTTTCATTAATAGGAATACACGTTTTTTTTCATTAACTTTTGAAGGTAAGTATCTATACGAGCAAAGTCTTAAAATAGATGCCTTGTTAGAGGAGACAGTCAAATCGTTAGAGAATGTTTCTTCTTTTTCGAGAAAAGAGGTATCTATAAAACTACCTGTTATTTTCGATATTCCTGAAGTACATTATGCTTTATCATCATTTATGAACAAAAACCCGGAGGTTATCGTTCATACTCGGTATGATGACAGGCTTGGTAACTTGATTGAAGAAGAAGTGGATTTTGCTGTTCATATCGGTGAATTACCGAATTGTAGCTATTACTCCAAAATAATAACTAATCTTAAATCTTATATTCTGGCGTCACCAGAGTATCTACGAATCCATGGTGAACCACTTCATCCACAGAATCTGGTTGATTATAAATGTATTAATTTTGATCACTGTATGACGGGTGATAAATGGCTTTTTCGTAATAAAATAAAAGGTGTATTAGAGTCTTACTCATTGGGACCCACCTTAAAAGTATCCAGTGAGCGTACGGTGATCTCTTTTATTGAAAAAGGAATGGGGATCGGTTCAGGGTTAAGTTTTCTTTGTCATGAGAAAATAAAAAATAACACATTGCAATCAATTCTTAATGAGTGGACTTATCCTATCCCGGTTTATATTATTTTTCATTCTAAATGCTATGTGGATGAACATGTCAGAAATCTGATGGATGAGATTAAAGATACTATAAATATTTTGCAAGTCAGATATAGTTTGTAGTTACCCCAAGTAAGCAGGGTAGATATCCTGACTATAATAAAATGTAATAGTTTTCTTAATATACCCTAAATAATTTGAGTCGCTTGTAGGCGCAAAACTTCGATCGGCGATGAGCATAGACAAGCTATGCGATTCGACAAGCTGAGTGCATGCAACGCACAGGTAACTTGAAGTATGACGGGTATACAAATAAATGATTCAGGGTCATTCAGATTTTCTTAGATCGTATCCATTCCCTGCAACGAACAATGTCTGATACATAAGAAATCTGTTGAAAGCGTCAGTCGCTTGCTATGAATCAAGAGTGTGAAGCCATTCTGAGGAAAGTATTAATTGATATAGATGAAAAACAAAAAACCGCTTAAGTTTCCTTAAGCGGGTTTTCTAAACTTGGCTCCTCTGACTGGACTCGAACCAGTGACATACGGATTAACAGTCCGCCGTTCTACCGACTGAACTACAGAGGAATTGTGTTAACGGGGCATATGTTAGCGTTGACGATTAAAACTGTCAACACTAAAACTAACATATTAATTAGTATGGTTAATTTTAGAGCGTAGTGATGAGTTAATACGCTATTTTATCGCTTTTATCGACTACGTTTTGACTGATTAATAACCGTTGCAGCGGGTCTTGCTGATAAAACTGGCAAAATCGTTGATAAAGTAAGGCAAAACGAGGTGTAAACAGTTGTGGAGCGCTGAAAAAATATTCTGATAAAACGGCAAAACACTCGGCAGGATCGGTGGCAGCATAGGCATCAATACTAGAAGCTTCTTCGCCGACTAAATCAATTTCATCCTGAATATGATTCATGGCAGCATGCAAGTCATGTTCCCAGCCAGCCACATCGCGCAGATGAGTCAATGGCACGCCACTGGCATAACCACCATTACGCATATCAAGCTTATGAGCGACTTCATGGATGATGAGATTAAAGCCAGAGGCATCAAATGAGTCTTTGATATCCAGCCAGTTCAGAATAATAGGGCCTTGCTGCCAGCTTTGTCCTGCATGTACTGAACTCTGACGATGCACCAGGCCAGAATCATCTTCCCATTCATCATCAACGGCAAAAGGTTGGGGATAAATTAGCACTTCATAAAAGCCGTCAAGCCATTCGATACCGAGTTCCAGTACCGGTAAGCAAAAGAGGAGGGCGATACGCGTTGATTTTAAATCGTCGAGTGTGAATCCTTGCAAAGGAGCAAGACGCTTTTGTTGTAGAAAGCGTTTTGCCAGCAGAGTCAGTTTTTGCTGTTCTGCTTCACTGAGTGAAGACAGCAATGGAATGGCCAGAGCCTGTTGCCAGGGCAGAGTATCAATGGGAGTAGAATTCTGTTCTTTCCATGGCCACTTGATCATTTTACGTGCTCACTCAGTCATTATAAGAAATATAGCCGTCATATTTTAAGTTGCCAGCAGGTAAAAATAGCCTGGAACTGTGGGCAGGAGCAATCCAATGCTGTACTGGCTATCACACCTCTCTCGGCAGGTGATTATTCAACCACTTGCCGAGAAGAGTTTCAACGATAGCAATCACATTTGTTAGCGAGAAAAATGCATTTAGTCGTTCTGGAACGGCGTATATGGCTATCTTTTACGAAATGACAAACATCCATACGCTGGATAACAACATGCAGACCCAGATCGTCACAAACACAAACGTAAATTTTCATGGCTGATTGACGGTATCTGATATTTTTGTCTAACTATGATGGCAAATGCTAACATGATAATGAGGCGGTTTAGCATCTGATACCCGTCAGTATTCTGAGCGCGAGATAAGAAATTTAATGAAAAAATATCAATGATTCAGCTACTGAATATCAGGGTTAGGGCGAGTGATGTGTGTTTTTTGTCATAAATCCGCACTAGAGTAGCGCACAATACTTGATGTGACGCACAGCGATATCAAACGAATAAGATGTCCCATTATCCTGGTGAGCAGAACAAAACCGCTGCCACTGAGCCAGTTTGAATGGCCGCAAAAATTTTCAGGAGAATACTGATTGAGTGACCGTATACAGGTGGTTAAAGGAGACATTACGCAAATTAATGTCGATGTCATTGTTAATGCGGCAAATCCATCTCTTATGGGAGGAGGCGGTGTTGATGGTGCTATCCACCGTGCTGCGGGTGAAACACTACTCGAGGCCTGTAACGTTATTCGACGACAGGAAGGAGAATGTGGTCCGGGCCATGCAGTGATTACTGAAGCTGGGAATATCTCAGTAAAGGCGATTATTCATGCTGTCGGGCCACTATGGCTGGGTGGTAATGAACAGGAGGCTGAGTTACTCGCACAGACCTATCATAACTGTCTTGATTTGGCAGCCGCGAACAATTATCACACTATCGCTTTTCCCGCTATTTCAACCGGTGCCTATGGTTTCCCCAAACAGCAGGCGGCACGTATTGCATGGGATACTGTGTATCGCTATCTCGGCTTACGTCCACTCCCCGAACGGGCTATCTTTGTCTGTTTTGATGAAGAAACGCGGCAAATCTATCAGGCGATTGCTGACGCTGTATAGGATGCAATAATTTAGTCTCAGCTCCCCAGACACTTTGTCCTGAGGAGCCACAAAATCTACTTATTGGTATGCTCAGGGGGGATTCTCGCGTGGTGTAGGTGGTTTTGGTTTACCTGAAAAGAGAAACCTGAGCACTGGGATACGCAAATGAATTTCATAAAGTATCAGGGCGATACCAACCACAAACACGAGCCCGACAATAAAGCCCAGCACGTTTGAACTGATAAGTGGTGTGATATATGCGCCGAAAAAGAGTGTCAGCGGATGGTGCACCAGATACAAGAACAAAGAAGCGTTAACAAAATAGGTGATTCTTGAGGACTGTACATTAAGCAGTCGATAGCCTAATGAAAACACAACATTCACCATCCAAAGCCCCATCAGCATATTGATACAGCTCTCTGTCTCATACATCCAGTCATCACCGCTGCCATAACGCTGATTGAGAATATAAGCTACTAACGCAATCGCTGAACCCAAGGTACAACCCGCGGAAGGAGTAATAAACAGCGCTTTTAATGACTCGCGGGTAAAAATGAGTGCGCCAAGAATGAAAAAAGGCAAATAAAACAAGGTCTGCATAACAACGAAATTAAACAGGCCGTCGCCTAACAGCGCTGGATAGTAGATCAATATCAATCTTCGCAGGCCGGCATAAAGCACGCCAAAGCCTAAAAAGAGCAGCGAGAGTGTGAATAACGTTACTGGTTTTTTAGGGGCTTGTTGGTTTTTTCCTGTGGCTTTATCAATGTATTTAAAGAGCGCTATACCGAGAGTGGTTAACACTATCAGCACCAATAAAAACCACAGATGCGATATCAGCTCCCAGGCAAGGGCATTATATTTTTCATATCCGCTTAACAGGTGCCAGGTTTCTGCTTGTCCTTTCACTGAGAGCAGCATCATAAATTGTGGCAGTGTTAAGAGTGGGATAGCAGCCAGCATTGGGATACCAACACGCAGCACCCGCACCTTCCACCAGCGCTTTACCGGATAACGCAGGAAAAGCATGTAGGAAAAGTAGCCTGAAATAACGAAAAATACCTGCATCCTGAAGGCATGAATAAAATCATTAAACAGTGTGAAACCAGCAGAAGAAGTTGCGCTGTTGACGTGCCACTGGTGGCTGGAGTAAATCAATGACAAATGAAAAGGGATGCCTAATAACATCAACCATGCACGAATAGAATCGAGGAAGTACTCACGTTGTTTTGGGGCGTTACTCATATCACTCCGGACTTTTCCAGATATTTCGTCTTGTCGTTAAACGTACTATCGTTAAACTTATTGTTTGCTAAGGGTTAAAACACACTTGGCAGTACGTTATCCGTGGTAACCGTACACTAAGCATGTCATTCTGTCTTCTGGATGCATTCTTAAAATCAATTTTACTCTCTTTTTTGCTCAATAGCTGAGCCGGCGTGTCGAAGAATGCGGGGATTCAGTTGTCGGAAACCGTTAGTTTACATTAAAATGGTAAGATTGATTCGAGCACACAAAGGGGGATGTGCTGGTTAATATGAAACATAAATCGAAAATAATGAAATTACGTTGGTTGGGTGCGGTAGTGATGTTGTCTCTTTATACAACGTCGGTATGGGCCTTCACAATTAATGATGTCGCAGAACAGGCAAAAAAATTAGCAGGCAAAAGCTACGAAGTACCTAAAAGCAATCTGCCGTCACAATTGCGTAATATGAAATACGCGGATTACCAGCAGATCCAGTTTAACCATGACAAAGCTTACTGGAGCGATTTAAAAACCCCGTTTAAGCTCGAGTTTTATCATCAGGGTATGTACTTTGATACACCAGTAACCCTCAATGAAGTGACGGCTACTAGTGTGCGTAAAATCGGCTATAATCCTGATTACTTTGATTTTGGAACGCTGAAAACAGACAAAGACTCAATGAAAGATCTGGGCTTTGCTGGGTTCAAAATCCTCTATCCTATCAATGACAAGGATAAGGATGATGAGATTGTCAGTATGCTCGGCGCGAGCTATTTCCGCGTTGTAGGTGCTGGACAAGTGTACGGCTTGTCTGCCCGTGGTCTGGCTATTGATACTGCTTTGCCTTCGGGTGAAGAGTTTCCGCGTTTCCGTGAATACTGGATAGAACGTCCGAAACCGAACGATAAAACGCTTATTCTCTATGCGTTGCTCGACTCACCTCGTGCAACTGGCGCATATCGCTTTATGATTATTCCGGGCCGCGATACTGTGGTCAGAGTCCAGTCTAAAATCTACTTGCGTGACAAAGTCGGTAAAATTGGTGTGGCACCGCTGACCAGTATGTTCTTGTTTGGGCCAAATCAGCCTTCACCGAACATTAATTACCGTCCTGAAATGCATGATTCTAACGGTTTGTCGATCCATGCCGGTAATGGTGAATGGATTTGGCGTCCGTTAAATAATCCTAAACATCTGGCTGTCAGTTCCTACGCTACGGAAAATCCGTTAGGTTATGGTCTGCTTCAGCGTGGTCGTCAGTTCTCTCGTTTTGAAGATTTAGATGACCGATATGATCTTCGTCCTAGTGCCTGGATTACTCCTAATGGTGACTGGGGGAAAGGGCGTGTTGAATTAGTCGAAATTCCAACTAACGATGAAACGAACGATAATATCGTTGCTTACTGGACTCCGGATACCTTGCCAGAGCCAGGCGTTGAAATGAATTTCAACTACAGTATTACCTTCAGTCGTGATGAAGATAAACTTCACGCACCAGACAGCGCTTATGCCACACAGACCCGGCGCTCACTGGGTGATGTTAAACAGGCGAATTTGGTACGCCAGCCTGACGGTACTACCGCATTTGTTATCGATTTCACTGGCATAGATATGAAAAAACTGCCAGCGGACACGCCAGTGACAGCGCAAACCAGTATTGGTGACAACGGTGAGATTGTTGACAGCAAGCTGGCTTATAACCCTACGATTAAGGGATGGCGTCTGACACTGCGCGTGAAGCAAAAAGATGACAAAAAGATAACAGATATGCGTGCGGCGCTGGTCAATGGTGATCAGACATTGAGTGAAACCTGGAGCTATCAGCTACCTGCAAATGAATAAGTCCACTGTTACTACATCTGATTATATTGCAGCACTGAATCTGTCGGATGCAGAGCGCGCGCAACTGCCTGAAGAGGATCTTCAGGCAGTACATGAGGCTCTCGATACTCAAGGCCACTCTTGCCAGCGAGCGGATGATTCGCCACTGGTTTCAGTGAAATCACGTCTGAAGACCGTCTGGCCTGATTCCCTGAATAAAGAGCAGCTTGCTGAGGATTACGAAGGTCGTACTCAACTGCAAGCAATGCCGAAAGTGACTCGAACCTCGATGCATCCTGATCCTTGGCGCACCAACCCAATCGGGCGCTTCTGGGACAGAATCAGAGGGCGTGAGAATCACACCAGTAAAATCGCGACTGAGGACAACGCAGCTGAACAACAATGGCGTATGGTTGGTACTATTCGCCGTTACATATTGTTGTTACTGACGCTGTCACAAACCGTGGTGGCCACTTGGTATATGAAAACCATCCTGCCTTATCAGGGATGGGCTTTTATTAACCCGATGGAAATGGGTAGCCAGAAATTATGGGTCTCATTTATGCAGCTTCTGCCTTATGTGCTGCAAAGTGGTATTTTGATTCTGTTTGCGGTTCTTTTCTGTTGGGTCTCAGCCGGTTTCTGGACTGCTCTGATGGGCTTCCTGCAGTTACTGATGGGTAAAGATAAATACAGTATCTCAGCCTCTACCACCGGTAATGAACCTATCGACCCTGCCCATCGCACGGCATTGATCATGCCTATCTGTAATGAGGATGTGGCACGTGTTTTTGCCGGATTGCGTGCCACCTGGGAGTCAGTAAAAGCCACTGGTCAGCAGCGACACTTTGATGTCTATATTCTCAGCGACAGTTACGATCCTGATATTTGTGTCGCAGAGCAAAAAGCCTGGCTGGAGCTTATCGCGGAAGTCGAAGGTGAGGGGCAAATATTTTATCGCCGCCGCCGCCGCCGCGTGAAACGTAAAAGTGGCAATATTGATGATTTCTGTCGCCGCTGGGGCAAGCAGTACAGCTATATGCTGGTGCTGGATGCCGACTCAGTGATGAGTGGTGATTGTCTGACCAATTTGGTCCGACTGATGGAAGCTAACCCAAAAGCCGGTATTATCCAGTCATCTCCAAAAGCTTCTGGTATGGACACCTTATATGCTCGTTGCCAGCAATTTGCTACCCGGGTGTATGGGCCGCTCTTCACTGCTGGATTACACTTCTGGCAGTTAGGAGAGTCACACTACTGGGGACACAACGCCATTATCCGCGTGAAGCCGTTTATGGAACACTGCGCCTTAGCGCCGCTACCGGGTGACGGTAACTTTGCTGGTTCAATCCTGTCTCATGACTTCGTGGAAGCGGCTCTGATGCGTCGCGCTGGCTGGGGGGTATGGATTGCTTATGACTTACCAGGGTCGTATGAGGAATTACCGCCAAACCTGCTGGATGAGCTAAAGCGCGACAGACGCTGGTGTCAGGGGAATCTGATGAACTTCCGGTTATTCCTGGTAAAAGGAATGCACCCGGTGCACCGTGCAGTGTTCCTGACGGGTGTGATGTCTTACTTGTCAGCCCCGCTCTGGTTTATGTTCCTGGCATTATCGACCGCGCTTCAGGTGGTGCATGCTCTGACAGAGCCGCAGTATTTTCTGCAGCCTTATCAGCTCTACCCGGTATGGCCGCAATGGCGTCCAGAATTGGCGATAGCTTTATTCGCCTCGACCATGGTGCTGTTGTTCCTGCCAAAGCTGCTGAGTATCATTCTTATCTGGTGCAAAGGTAGCAAAGAATATGGCGGCTTCTTCCGTGTCACCTGTTCGCTATTGCTGGAGGTCTTGTTCTCAGTCTTACTGGCACCGGTTCGGATGTTGTTTCATACCGTTTTTGTTGTCAGTGCTTTCCTTGGCTGGGAAGTCGTATGGAATTCTCCACAGCGTGATGATGACTCGACATCCTGGGGTGAAGCCTTTATGCGCCACGGATCACAGCTACTACTAGGTCTGGTTTGGGCGGTAGGTATGGCATTGCTGGATCTGCGCTTCCTGTTCTGGCTGGCGCCGATTGTTTTCTCGTTAATTCTGTCGCCATTTGTTTCGGTTTTCTCCAGTCGAGCCACTCTTGGTCTGCGTACTAAGCGCTGGAAACTGTTCCTGATACCGGAAGAGTACTCTCCGCCACAAGTGTTGGTCGATACGGATAAATACTTACAGCGTAATCGTAGTCGCGCCCTGAGTGATGGCTTTATGCATGCAGTGTTTAATCCGGCATTGAATGCGCTGGCAACGGCGATGGCCACCGCCAGACACCGTACCGGACCGGTGCTAGAAATAGCACGTGATCGTCATGTTGAGCAGGCGCTGAATGATACCCCAGATAAATTGACACGTGATCGTCGTCTGGTGTTGCTAAGTGATCCTGTGACAATGTCACGTTTACACTACCGTGTGTGGGCTAACCCGGAACGTTATTCATCCTGGGTGACGAACTATCAAAAGGTCGAGCTCAACCCATTGGCGTTATCCGCTAAGTCGTAATAACAGGGCTGAGTCTATTATGAAGGACTTTCAGCCCTGTCTTTATTGATGTTATCGTCTGAAGTTCAGTGACAAATGCCGACCTGTGGGTCGGCATTTTTTCATCAGCTAAATTGTGACATGCCCTATGTCATCAGGATAAAAATTGTTAAAAATCATCGTGGTAATACTGGTTACTAGTTTATTAACGGGCTGTGGCAGTATCATCAGCCGAACTGTTTCGGGGCAAGGACAGGGTAATCAGTACTATCCAGGTGTACAGTGGGATATGCGTGATAGTGCATGGCGCTACCTCACTGTCCTCGATTTGCCGTTTTCACTGGTTTTCGACACCCTGTTACTGCCTGTCGATGCGAGCCATGGCCCTTACGAATAAACTTTACCGGTAGTCCCATTCATCATCGGCGCTTTGGCCCTCTTCAGTATTCTGGGAAGGGTCAAGTTGGAACTCACCCTCATCCCACTCATGCAGGGTATTTTCCTCCAGCCACTCCTGACGAATTTCGACTTCATCATAGTCGCCATCAAAAATACTTTGTGCAGCTTCACCGTTGAAGATTGGCAGACATTCACCGCTATCTTCTTCGTTGGCAAAAAACTCAGCCTGCCACATAATATCGCCATCCTGCATAATGTATTTCTGAATATTGAATTGCTCAATATTGCTACTTTCTTCATCCAACTCTGGATTTTCGGCAAGAAACAGTTCACGGGCAGCATCAATAGCTTCGTCAAGGGTGACATATAAGGTCATATTTTTTCTCCTGGTTCGAGTGATATAAAGAAATCATAGACCAAGATTTTCCCGACAGATGATCCAAAGAAAAAAAGTTATGTCTGACGAAGATTCTCTGAGTTAGCCGGCTATGTCGTCATCGAGATGCCGCCCAAAAGTATCTACATATCTGTCTGGCATCCCTTCCGGGTTCGTCTTAAAGCGACGATGGAGCCACATATACTGTTCCGGAGCCATATTGATACAGTTTTCAATAATACCATTCATCCAGCGAGCAGTATCTTCCGGGCTTTCGAGCGGTGGAGAACTAACGGGCGTCAGTATGGTTAACTCATAACCTTTACCCTCTGGCAGACGCCGTGGCACAAAAGGGACGATACTGGCTCCGGAGAGTTTCGCCAGTGTATAGGTTCCGGTTGTGGTGGCAGCTTGCTCTACCGCAAAGAAGGGAACAAAGGCGCTACCGCGCGGACCATAGTCATGATCAGGGGCATACCAGATAATTTCACCTTGTTTAAGGGCGCGGATCATCCCTTTGAGGTCCTTTCTGTCCAGCATACTCTTGTTAGAGCGCATTCTTCCTTTGGTCTGTATCCAGTCGAGCAGCGGATTATCATTGGGCCGATAAACACCAATGCCTGGGGTCTTAATACCAAAGATACGGGCACCTAGTTCAAGGGTTAAAAAATGAATACCGATCAGTAATACTCCCTGACCAGACTCGGTAATATTCTTGACCTTATCCGCCCCGTTATAGTGGCACCAGCGGTTAATTCGACTCGTGGGCCAAAACCATGCCATTCCTGTTTCAACTAACCCCATGCCAACCGACTCGAAGTTTGCCTCTGTCATTTTTTCACGTTGTTCGACAGACAGTTCAGGAAAACATAGCTCCAGATTGCGACGAACAATGCGGCTACGACGTTTCATCAGACGCATTGACAGGCGGCCTAATCCACAGCCGAGGCGATAAAGTACAGGATAAGGGAGTTGTACCAGAAGATATAACAGACCTATTCCAAGCCAGATCCCCCAATAACGAGGATGAAGTAAAGCGCGTGAGAATTGCGGTAAGTTCGTCATTTCCAACCCTTCCTACGTCATTATCAAATCTTCTTAGCTCTCTATTGTGACATTTTTTGTCACTAAGCTAAATCTGTAGCAATATTTTTCAACTGGAATGTGCTCTTTTTCAATTACTAAACAAAATGTAGCTCAAAAGGTGTGGATGTAAATTGATGTTTTTTGCTTTATGATGCAGGCCCTTTTTTAATGATTGCAGAGTGAACACCATGCCAGTGTTACATAACCGCATATCGAATGAGGCCCTACGCGAGCGTATGCTGGCCGAAACCGAGCCGCGTACGACCATCTCATTCTATAAATATTTTACTCTTGAAGATCCGCACGCTGTGCGTGATGCACTTTACCTGGCTTGTACTCAACTCGATGTCTTTGGTCGGGTTTATTTAGCTCATGAAGGCATTAATGCGCAAATTAGCGTACCTCAGAGCCGGGTTGCGGCATTTAAAACCATGATTTACAGTTTTCATCCGGCACTGGATAATCTGCGTCTGAACATCGCTCTGGATGATGACGGTAAATCATTCTGGGTGTTGCGAATGAAAGTCCGGGAGCGCATTGTCGCTGACGGTATTGATGACCCGACCTTTGATGCCAGTGATGTCGGTGAATATCTCAATGCCGCACAAGTCAATGATATGCTGGACGATCCGCAGGCCGTATTTGTGGATATGCGTAACCACTACGAATATGAAGTGGGGCATTTTAGTGATGCGATGGAAATCCCAGCTGATACTTTCCGTGAACAGTTACCGAAAGCGGTTGAAATGCTCCAGGATGATAAAGATAAAAAAATTGTCATGTACTGCACAGGGGGAATTCGTTGTGAAAAAGCGAGTGCCTTTATGCGCCACAATGGCTTTGAAAATGTTTATCATATTGAAGGCGGTATTATTGAGTACGCGCGCAAGGCCCGTGAACAAGAGCTACCAGTACGTTTCATCGGCAAGAACTTTGTCTTTGATGAGCGGATGGGAGAGCGTATTTCAGATGACGTGATAGCGCATTGTCATCAATGTGGCACTGCTTGTGATAGCCATACTAACTGTAAAAATGATGGCTGCCATCTGCTGTTTATTCAGTGTCCAGGCTGTGCAGAGAAGTTTTCTGGCTGCTGTAGCGAAGTGTGTCGGGAGGAACTGGTATTGTCTCCAGAAGAGCAACGTCGCCGTCGTGCAGGTCGTGAGAATGGCAATAAAATCTTCAATAAGTCACGCGGATTGCTCAATACCACCTTAGGTATTCCAGAGCCAGAGTGAGATATTACGCTCTCCCGGTGACGGGAGAGCGTTCTTTACTACTGCTGAATTCCTTCCACAGAGAGAGTTAATTCAACTTCTTGTGATTTAGGACCCAGATCGCTGTTGATGTTAAAATCTTTCAGCTTGAATTTACCTTGTGCTTCAAATCCTGCGCGTTTGCCACCCCAAGGATCATCACCCTGACCGATAAGCTCCGCTGTCAAGATTACGGGTTTGGTGACGCCATTAAGAGTCAAATTACCGTCAACTTTAAGAGCATCGCCTTCTTTTGTTATCCCGGTCGATACATAGGTCGCTTCAGGAAACTTTGCGCTGCTAAGAAAATCGTTACTGCGTAAGTGTTTATCACGCTCAGCGTGATTGGTATCGACACTGGTGGTCTTGATAGTGACGTTGACTTTATCTTTAGCAGGATCTTTCTCATCATAGCTGAAGGTACCGCTAAAATCGTTGAATGCACCATTCAACCAGCTATAGCCCAGATGCTGAATACGGAAACTAACAGTGGAATGTTCACCATCAATTTTATAGTCAGCTGCAACAGCAGAACCGGCAGAGAATAACAGAGTGGCTAAAGTTGCACCCAGCAGGATTTTTTTCATTGTCTTACTCCATAGTTAACGGGACGCTTTACCCAACATACGTTTAAGGGTGGCATCTTTATCAATAAAGTGGTGTTTTAGTGCGGCCAGGCCATGTAACAAGGAGATAATCAATACCGCCCAAGCCAGCCAAAGATGGATGCTTCCCGCTAAATCAGCCTGAGTTGCACCCGCGGCAAAGGTTGCCGGGATTTCAGTCAATCCAAACACGCTGATAGGCTTACCATCGGCGGTTGAAATAAAATAGCCACTGATCAAAATGCTGAACAGCAAGGTGTAGAGTAAAATATGTGCAGCAATGGATGCGATGCGTGTCATCCGTGAATAACTTTTTAATGCTGGTGGTGGCGGTGAAATAAAGCGCCAGACCACGCGAATGACCATCACTACCATTAATGTGATGCCAATACTTTTATGTAAATCCGGAGCTTTATGATACCAGTCGCTATAATAACTGAGTGTCACCATCCATAATCCCAGCGCAAACATGCCATACACGGTTATTGCAACTAACCAGTGAATTAAAACTGAAAGATGGCCGTAGCGTTGTGGCGAATTTTTCCATTGCATAAATTAACATCCTGTATATGAGCAATTAGAGTGAACCTTAGACGATCCACATTATTTAAATCAACTTAAAATTATAGCTAATTAAATATAAATAATATCTTTCATAAAATTTGATTGAAAATGACGGTTCTTCTTCTGTTTTATAGAGAGTTGATGAGTCGTTATTGATTTTTTGCGGTTTTATTACCGTTTCGATTGCTCTTATTATTTGTACATAAATATATTTATTTGTCTTTTATTGTCAGCTTTCTTCAATATAAATGCTTGCTATGAGATAGATGATATAATCATATGGCAGCATTTTTACATCGGTGAGAGATGACGAGAAGACTTTTATTGCTGGGATGGACAAATAAAAAACTATCTATACCCTAAATAATTCGAGTTGCCTGTAGGTGCTGAGTCCAAATAGGTGATGAACATAGACAAACTATGTGATCCGACTATTTTGATGAAAGCAACGGCCAGGCAACTTGAAGTATGGCGGGTATAACAAGGTGGCGGAATAGCCGCCACGTCGGCGAGTTATATTTTATTGAAACGAGACAGAGAGAAAGGTGATAAATCAAACTGTGATTTTTTACCCAGAGCAAACTGGCAGGCAATTTCCCCGAGAGCAGAAGCAAATTTAAAACCATGACCGCTCAGACCAGTGATGATTAAGGTATTCTCGTGTCCTGGCAGAGTATCAATAATGAAGTCTTCATCCGGAGTATTATCATAAGTACAAGCTGCACCATGTAAACAACAGCCGATACCGGGTAAGAAATCACGCAGAAACGGAAACACTTCCATACCGTCACCCGCCATACGACCAAAGGGGATTCTTTGCTCTGGCTCGCTAATAACCTGTCCACCATTATGTCTGGCGACTTTTAACTCATTATCTTCTGCCGGAAAACCGTAATACTGGTCACCATTAGGCGTCTCGGCAGTAAATGCCGGAAAACGATTATTCTCGCTGTAACGACCATCAGCCTGATGCCAGGCAAAAATTTTTCGCACTGGTGTGATGGGTAATTCTGGTACCAGTTTTCTCACCCAGGCTCCTGCGCTGATCAAGAGTTTAGCCCCCTGATAGCGACCTTCGTCGGTGATGACGGTGACGCCATCATCCTGATGCAGAATTTCATTAACTGCACAGTTAAATAGCTGTGCTGCGCCTCCTTGCTGAGCAAGACGAATATAGGTCTCAACAGCGACTTCACTTTTTAATACTCCAGAGTCCGCCTCGAAAAGACCAATATAGTCTTCTGGGATCTGAATTTCTGGCCAGCGTGCCTGAACGGCTGCTGAGTCCATTCTTTCGACTGGTAAAGCGTATTTTTCGACACTGTGGGCGATATTTTTAATAAATAGCGAGTCAGTCGGACCCACATTAATGACCCCAGTACGATGAAATATCTTTTCTCCGCTCATTTCCGCCAGAGCATCCCACAGCTGCTGAGCACGCAGTACCAGTGGCACATACTTTTCCCCTTCACCATAGGCATGGCGCATCAGGCGAGTGTCCCCGTGATGGTTTCCCTGTGTATGAGGAGGATGGGCGCTGTCAATCATCAGCACCTTCAGGCCTGAGTTGGCTGCATAACAGCCTGCGGCAGCGCCAATAGAACCGCTGCCAACGATGATAAGGTCATATTTCATGGTGCTTCTCTCTTTAAATGCCCGTCATACTTAACGTTCCCTGGTTGTTGCTTTCACGAAGCTAGTCGAATCACATAGTTTATCTATGCTCATCGTCTACCTTCGCTCGGCGCCTACAGGTAACGTGAATTATTTAGGGCATGCCCGTCATACTTAACGTTCCCTGGTTGTTGCTTTCACGAAGCTAGTCGAATCACATAGTTTATCTATGCTCATCGTCTACCTTCGCTCGGCGCCTACAGGTAACGTGAATTATTTAGGGCATGCCCGTCATACTTAACGTTCCCTGGTTGTTGCTTTCACGAAGCTAGTCGAATCACATAGTTTATCTATGCTCATCGTCTATCTTCGCTCGGCGCCTACAGGTAACGTGAATTATTTAGGGCAATGCCCGTCATACTTAACGCTCCCTGGGGGCTTTCGCTAAGCTGCTCACAGAGTTTTAGAATTCTTCAGGATTATAGAGGGTAATTAATTCGCCGGACGCATGCAATTTCTGCGGGTATAAAAAACAGCAAAGGTATCGGAATGCGTCTTAGATTGTGGGACGAGGGGACAGCCTGTGCTCCCCTCGGGGGTTAGCAAATATCATATTGAAATTATCGTACTAACTCGCGAACGCTATAACGATGAACCGTAATGGAAGGATAAATATCAGTGTTTACGATAATCACTGACCTGGTACTCACTGGACTCAATTTTCGCTATCCCGGCTTCAAGGATAGAAATAAATTGTCTGGCGACATCGGTGGTAAGCCATAGCGTCTGACCGATTTCAGTTTCATCTTGCTTCTGAGTATTAGATGTCAGGTAGTGCAGGCGTAGCATCATTGCGTCGTAACTGTCTACCGTACTGATATCCCATCCAATGAGGGGATGGGTCTGAATAACATCTTTATTTTTTTCCATCATAACCCCTTATAACGTGTAAGAAGACAACGACTTGTGAGGTTCATGCAAGATAAAGTTAAAACAAGATAAGTATATCAACTCTCGAAAATAAAGGCGGAGTAAATGAATGCCAGTCATACTTTCTAACATCATTTACCTGCATCATACAAATAGATTTAAACTAATTGATTGTTTTTTAAACTGAATATAAGAGAAAATCACCGAGAGAACCTGATAGCTATACGGATATCATCGACAGAATAATTATCTGCTTTGTCATAAATATCATTATTATCAATGTTTAATGTTTGTGTCGGAGGCCGGAAAGGGCGAAAGAAAGGCCTTCAGCGATCCGACCAGGCAACAGGCCTGGCGGCAATAAATCTCAGCGTTGCATATTACTCAGCGCTAAACCAGTCGTCAGCACTCTCCCACGTTTCCTGGAGGATCTCGCTGATGCGGGCTTTATCTTCTTTGGCACCACCCAGCACTGAAAGCTGATTGCTGCCAGCAAGGCGCACTTGGACCTCTGTAGAGATGTCGGGCCAGGCATGCTGAATACGACGAGATAGCTCCCCGGCCAGGGCATCAACGGCACCAGCTGGTAAAGGGGTGGTTTTGGCGATAGTCACTTCAATACGCATATTGGCCTCCGAATAATGATACTGTATAGATATACAGTATCATTATTCGTAACACAATAGTCGTAATGAAAAAGTTAACTTTTTATCGACCAGAGAACCTCTTCCCCAGCCAGGAACGGGACAATATCACCGTCAGGGCTAGCTATCTGTGTGGGTATTTTCTCTGCTACGCGAATCAATTCGATAGTCTCTTCATTGACTGGCAGGCCATAGAAATTTGGGCCATTCAAGGAACAGAATGCTTCAAAGTGTTCCAGGGCATTCATTTCTTCAAATACGGTCGCATAAGCTCCCAGTGCTGAAGGCGCATTAAAACAACCTGCGCAACCACAGCTCGATTCTTTACGTGTCTGAGTATGTGGCGCAGAGTCGGTACCAAGGAACACGCGGGTACAACCGCTTGCTACCAATTCACGCAAGGCTTGCTGATGTACACTGCGTTTTAAAATAGGCAGGCAATAGAGATGCGGGCGAATACCGCCCACTAGCATATGGTTACGATTAAACATCAAATGCTGAGGCGTAATCGTGGCACCAATCAGTGAGTTACCGCCCTCGATATACTGAGCCGCATCTTTGGTGGTGATATGTTCGAATACCACTTTCAATGCGGGTAACTGGCGACGCAAGGGTTCCAGCACGGTTTCAATGAAACGCGCTTCGCGGTCAAAAATATCGATATCAGCTTGGGTCACTTCACCGTGGATCAGTAGCGGCATACCGATTTTTTGCATCCGCTCCAGTACTGGCATAATCGCCGCTGTGCTGGTTACGCCATGGCTTGAATTGGTAGTGGCATTGGCAGGGTAGAGCTTAGCTGCAGTAAATACGCCCTGATTAAAACCCTGTTCAAGGACATCCGGATCTAAGGTATCCGTCAGATAACAGGTCATTAACGGCTCAAATTTCTGTCCTGCGGGTAGGGCATCGAGAATACGCTGCCGATAACTAATAGCCGCTTCAACAGTTGTAATCGGGGGCACAAGGTTAGGCATCACAATTGCGCGACCATAAACCTGACTGGTATAGGGCACCACGGTTTTTAACATATCACCATCACGTAGATGAATATGCCAGTCGTCAGGGCGGCGAATTTTTAATACCTGGGATAATACGGTCATGAATGTGCTCCGGCGTAAGATAGGGAAATCAGACATCTATACCCAAAATAATTCGAGTTGCAGGACACAACGTTAACGTTTTGAACAACGCTAAGCGTTGGCCCGCCAACGCACATGCATCTTGAAGTATGATGGGTATACAGGGTTTTATGCCGGGCACCAAGGATAAGCGGAAACGTTATCGTTTGCATCACTTATCTCATATAAAAATATCAGAGCGCAGCCTGTGCGCTCTGATTAAGTGGGCGTCAGTTAGTAAAAGGGATAACAATCTCGCCAGGGCGAACTTCAATCCCTTTAGCGAGTTTTTTTGCCAGTGCTTCACCTTTGCTGCGGCTATCGCTCAGGACATAAGCCGGATTCTGGTTAAAGTAACTGCGTAATGACTGGCTAAGATAAGGCATCAAGGTTTGCAGAATACTCTGCATTTTTTCAGGCTCTATCTGACTGTCGATAATTTCTATCTCACGTAAATAGATAGCGCCAGTTTCTTTATCGAAACTTGGCTGGGCTTTCATTTTTAGGATGACGGTCGCTTTTTGGCTACCAAAAAGCGACGAAATATCCAGATTAGCTTTACCGCTTAACATAATTTTATTCGGTTCTTCACGACCTATCTGACTGACTAAGTCAGTGAGTGTAATTTGGGCATCAGCGACACCAGGCAGACCAATATTCTTGGAAAAATGATTATGTTTCTGCAGCGCCTGATTGATGGCTTGTTCACTCACCTGGTACTGCGTGAGCTGATTACATCCGACAAGTAAAGCTCCCAATGCCAATACGGCGGTCAAAAAAAACCTTTTCATCTACATCCTCATCTACAACGTTGTCATGACAGGACTTTCGATAAAGACTCTGCCATGGATACGATTCCGTTTATTTCGACTGTCTGATGAAACGAAAATCGCCTGTCTTAACAGACACCTCCTGCGTCGCTTTGTTCAGCCCAGAGCGTGATTTTATCTGATAGTGGTAGTCGTTACTCTTCAAATTTCTCTGCTATTGTGACAAAAAGGTTTTGCAAATAATTAATAATATGTTGGTTTAATGTATTTTATCTGACTCAGTAATGGGTAACTTTTCCTGTTTTGGTAAGAACTGCCACCACAGGATAATCAGGGTAATAATCCCAATAATACCTAGCATCACCCAAGGTAGTTCAGGCTGCCCGGACGCTTTTCCTGCATCAAATAACCAGCCGCCACCGGTATAACCTAATGCGCCACCAAAGGCGAGACCAAGACGACTAAAGCCCATATAACTGCCTCTGGCACGAGAGTCAGCTAACGATGCACTGAGTGTCTCGCGCGCAGGTTCAGCAATGATTGATCCGATATAGAAAATACAAATCAACGAGAACAGTTGTTGTAGTGAACTGGTTAGCCCTATCGGCATCATACTGACCGTCATTAGTAACAGCCCCGCCATCAATCGTTGTTCCAGACTAAAACGTTTTTCACTATAGCGTGCGATAGGATAGAGCAGGGTGAGTGACAGCGCGGCCTCAATGGCATACATCCATTTTACTGCCCCAGGAGTACCCGCGATATCATTGACCATAATCGGTAGCATCAGCATCACCTGTACAGCCAGCATATAATAACCAGTGAGTGTCAGGACATAGGTCACAAAACGTTTATCTTTAAGAACAAAACTCATCCCTTCACGCATCGGGGTGCGGATGGTTGATAGTTTATAGGCGGGAAGCAGCCAAAGATTGACCAGTGCGCAGAGGATAAAAATCACCGCACCTGTGGCGCAGACCAGTGAAAAATCGAATTGTAGTAACCAGCTCCCCAGTAAGGCACCGATCACTGCTCCCGCACTATCCTGCATTAATAACAGCGAGAAAAAACGTCCCCGTTGTTCAGGACGGACCAACTTGATCACGAGTGCCGCTCGTGGCGGATCAAACAACGTACCACCGAGACCGGAAAGGATACAAGATAGCCAAAGCAACCAAGGCTCATCAGCAACAGCCATCGAGGCGAACCCGGCAGCGCGCAATAGCATGCCAGTGACAATCATCGGTTTTGCCCCCAGCCGATCAGCAATCGCGCCGCCAAAAATTCCCAGCCCCTGCTGGATCAGTTGACGTAAACCCAGAGCAATACCCACCATCAGTGCTGCCCATCCCATCTGGTCAACAAAGCGGATCGAAATTAAAGGGAAAACAACGAAAAAACCGAGAACAACCAACATATTATCTAACAATAGGAAATATTTACCCAGGCGTCTGGCCTGCGAGACACGAGACATTTCCCCTCCAGGGAATATGAGTTATCCGTTATACTTCAGGTGGCTTGGTGTGACTTTTGTTGAGTCATATGTGCAGTGCCTGGAAGTGCGCGAATTATTTAGCATATATTTTCGCTCTAAGACTCTATTTTTAATAGCTGACACAAGATAATATTTTTTTATCGTTCGAAGACATTGAGTTAAACCTTTTATCGATAAATACCTGTCCGCTGATGGAGGCTTTACCATTAAGCTGGCAGGTTGCAGGTAGGGTAACGACGTAAGTCTAAGTCAGGTAAAATGAAAGGATGGAGTAACATGTTTGGCTATCGCAATAATGTGCCTAAAGTTCGTCTGGTGACAGACCGAATGGTAGTCAGACTGGTTTATGAGCGCGATGCCTGGCGACTGGCGGATTATTATGCTGAAAATCGTCAGTTTCTGAAGCCCTGGGAACCCTACCGCGATGAAAGTTATTATTCTCATTCAGGGTGGCAAGCTCGCCTGGCAATGATAGAAGAGATGCATCAGCAACAGAGTGCATTTTATTTTGCCCTGATGGATGAGGGTGAAAAAGAGATTCGTGGCGTTGCAAACTATTCCAATGTCGTGCGTGGCGCTTTTAACGCTTGTTACCTCGGTTATTCCCTCGGCGATAAATGGCAAGGTCAGGGACTGATGTCAGAGGCGCTGACGTCGACCAATCGTTATATGCTACGTGTACAATCATTGCATCGCATCATGGCAAATTACATGCCACATAATCAACGTAGCGGTGATTTACTGGCACGTCTGGGATTTGAAAAAGAAGGATATGCGAAAGACTACCTACTGATTGATGGGCAATGGCAGGATCACGTTTTAACCGCGCTGACGAATAAAAACTGGCACTCTGGACGCTAAGGATAAAAAATGAAACATCAGTTCACCGCTGTAGAAGGTCGTGTTATTGGTAGTCTGCTGGAAAAACAGGTTACTACTCCGGAACAGTACCCGATGTCGCTCAATGGCATTGTGATTGCCTGTAATCAGAAAACGAATCGCGAACCGGTCATGAATCTGAGTGAGCGTGAAGTGCAGGAAACACTCGATGAATTGGTGAAGCGTCACTATCTGCGCACCGTTACGGGCTTTGGTAATCGAGTGACCAAATATGAGCAACGTTTTTGTAACTCCGAGTTTGGTAACTTAAAATTCACTCCGGCAGAAGTGGCTGTTGTGACGACCTTATTACTGCGCGGTGCCCAGACCCCTGGCGAGCTGCGTGGACGTACCACCCGCATGTTTGAATTCAACGATATGGCGCAACTGGAAACGTCGCTGGAACAGCTGGCAGAACGTGAAGATGGTCCGTTTGTGGTACGCCTGGTACGTGAACCGGGTAAGCGTGAGAGTCGTTACCAGCACTTGTTTAGCGGTGCCGTTGAGTCCCAGGATCAATCCTTTGAGGCACCAGAGCCTGTTGCATCTGAGCTGGAAGCACGTGTGACTGTGCTGGAAGCTCAGATAGCTGATTTAAAACAACAGTTAGCGGTGTTACTTAATCGTTCAGGAGAGTAGTGGATGAGCAAACTACGAGTGGGTATTGTCGGTTTAGGCGGTATTGCGCAAAAAGCATGGCTACCCGTTTTAACCGCATCACCTGACTGGCAAGTAGCGGCTGCATTTTCCCCAACGAAAGCGACAGCGCTGCCGATTTGTGAAATGTACCGTATTCCCTATGTCTCCTCATTACAAAACCTGGCCTCTGAATGTGATGCTGTTTTCGTCCACAGCAGTACAAGATCTCATTTTGCAGTAGTACGTGAGTTACTGGAAGCCGGGATCGACGTCTGTGTTGATAAACCGCTGGCGGATAATCTGGCAGAAGCAGAACAATTAGTCGCCTTGGCGTCCGCGAAAAAACGGACTCTAATGGTCGGTTTCAATCGCCGTTTTGCTCCCCAGTACCAGGCGCTGAAGCAACAGCTGGGTTCGGTATCCTCCTTAAGGATGGACAAACATCGTCTTAATAGTGTCGGTCCACACGATGTACGATTCACCTTGCTTGATGATTATTTGCATGTCGTCGATACCGCCCTTTGGTTGGGGGGGCAAGAGGCTTGTTTACAGGGCGGTTTGTTACACGCTAACGAACAAGGTCAGTTGTTGTATGCTGAACATCAGTTTCGCCTCAACAACGTATTGATAACCACCAGTATGCATCGCTGTGCGGGCAGTCAGCGTGAATGGGTACACGCTGTCACTGATGGTGGTCTATATGATGTCACCGATATGCGTCAATGGAGGGAGGAGTGCGGTGGTGGAGTGCTTGAACATCCCATCCCGGGCTGGCAGAGTGCCCTCGAACAACGCGGTTTTGTCGGCTGCGCTCAGCACTTTATTGACTGTGTTGCTAATCAGACAGTGCCTGAAACTGCGGGTGAGCAGGCGATACTGGCACAGCGGATAGTGGAAGATATATTGAAGGACGTTATATATTCTAAATAATTCTGTAACATCTCATAGTAGCATTTCAGCAATGTATCGGTAGACTATGCCGCGTTAATGTTATCTGGATGCGATAACGCTATTCATCCGTCTGGCTTGCAATCTCAAGACCGATAACAAAATCGGGACGGGTTGTCAGGCTATTCGATGCCTGCTATTCAGGCTGATTGCTTGTGGAATCACGAACTCAATGAACTTATTAAAATCACTGGCGGCGGTCAGTTCAATGACCATGGTCTCTCGCGTGCTAGGATTTGTACGTGATGCGATTGTTGCCAGAGTCTTTGGCGCTGGTATGGCAACTGATGCCTTCTTTGTCGCGTTTAAACTCCCAAACCTGTTACGACGTATTTTTGCTGAAGGGGCTTTCGCTCAGGCGTTTGTACCTATTCTCGCTGAATATAAAAGCCGCGAGGATCTTGAAGATACCCGTCTGTTTATCTCTTATATTGCCGGTTTACTGACCTTGGTTCTGGCTTTAATTACCATTGTTGGGATGATTGCTGCCCCCTGGGTTATTATGGCAACCGCACCAGGTTTCACTGATGATGCCGATAAGTTTGCACTGACTTCAAGCCTGTTACGGATAACCTTTCCGTATATCTTACTGATCTCTACTGCCTCTTTGGTTGGTGCGATATTAAATACTTGGAATAGGTTCTCCGTTCCGGCGTTTGCACCGACGTTACTGAATGTCAGCATGATCCTGTTCGCAGTATTCGCTGCACCGTATTTTGACCCGCCTATCCTGGCACTGGCCTGGGCGGTTACAGTGGGGGGCGTGTTGCAGCTGGCTTACCAGTTACCCTACCTTAAGAAAATCGGCCTGTTGGTGTTGCCGCGGGTAAACTTTAAAGACACAGGTTCTCTACGGGTCGTAAAACTGATGGGACCCGCGATTCTTGGTGTCTCTGTTAGCCAGATTTCACTGATAATCAATACTATCTTTGCCTCATTCCTTGCATCAGGATCGGTCTCTTGGATGTACTACGCTGACCGATTGATGGAGTTTCCAGCCGGAGTACTCGGTGTCGCTCTGGGAACAATTTTGCTGCCATCATTGGCGAAAACCTATTCATCAGGGGATCATGAAGGTTATAACCGACTGATGGACTGGGGTCTGCGACTCTGTTTCTTACTCGCATTACCTTGCTCTGTGGCATTAGGTATTCTGGCACAAGCGTTAGTGGTCTCGTTATTTCAGTACGGTAACTTTAGTGCCTTTGATGCGTTGATGACACAGCGGGCGTTAGTCGCCTATTCCATTGGGTTATTAGGGTTGATTGCCGTAAAAGTATTAGCTCCAGGGTTCTATTCACGTCAGAATATCAAAACCCCAGTAAAAATTGCCGTGGTCACGATTATTATCACTCAGTTGATGAACCTGGCATTTATCGGGCCGTTAAAACATGCAGGCTTGTCACTGTCAATTGGTCTGGCGGCTTGCCTTAATGCGGCTTTGCTATACTGGCAATTACGCAAACAAGATATTTTCAGACCTCAGCCTGGCTGGGGACTCTTTTTAGTCCGCCTGTTGGTTGCTGTGCTGGTGATGTCTGGGGTGCTGATCGGAATGTTAGTTCTGCTGCCAGCCTGGGATACCGGTTCGATGTTCTATCGCTTATCACGTTTAATGCTGGTGGTGATTGTAGGGGCAGGATCGTACTTTGCAACGCTGATGTTGCTTGGCTTCAAACTAAAAGATTTTGCCAAGCGTACAGTATAATGCTTTGTAATGAGCCATACAGAGTCAGAGTAAATAACTCGAATTATTTAAGATACAGATATTAGGTGGTAGCACAATGAACGGAATAATCACAACCTGGTTTGAAGATAAAGGGTTTGGATTTATCAAAGATGAAGACGGTGATAACCGCTATTTTCACATTATTAAAGTCACGAATCCCGAACTGATTAAGAAGGGCGCATCGGTCACGTTTGAACCGGGCACCAACAATAAAGGTTTATCTGCTTTTGGCGTTAAAGTATCAGCAGCGAGTAAATATATTTTTATTGCCGGCGAGCAAATCAAAATTACCGCGATTAAATCATTCCGGGTTTATAGCGAAGAGGTGCCAGTCGAAGCAAAAATTGACAAAGAAAATACTGTGTTATCAGTAGGTTTACTGATGAATAACATTCGTCCAAAAGAGAGTGTTCAGAGCGGTGAAATGCGCAGTCTGCAAAAGTTATCCATTACTACTTTCCAGAACAGCGAACTTATTTTTTCTGAAGATGAGATCAATATTGCAGAAACGGTAAAAATTCTTAACGCCTTATAAACAAGCGCAATGAACGCTGGTCGCAGACCGTGACCAGCGATGAAATAGATAACTGAAAGATCAGTAAGTCATTTTTTTATTGGCGTGATTAACGGCAGACTTGGCTTGTCCGTCAGCACCGTAAAACTCAGGTGCATGATGTGGTTTAAGAATAGCCAGTGCCTGTTCAGTATGTTCGCGCTGGGATTCAAGCAACCAGCCACTATGCTGATTAATATTACTGAGCCGCTGAATTTGTTGCTGCATAGCCTGCCACTGTACTTCTACTTCAGCAGGGCGAGTTGCAGTCGTTTTTTGCTCAGCAAGACGCAGAGTTTCGAGATAATCGAGCGTCGCTAACAGTGAGCTTTTATCTTCAGTGATACGTTGTAGCGCACTGCCATTGATTTGACCTGCGGATAGCTGTTGTTGTTCCGCATTCATCACAGTTTCCAGTGAACCCAGTACGCCAGCCATTTGGCTCAGAATTTCTGACAATCGCGTCACCGTTATTTATCCAGCAGGCTATTACGAGCGTCCTGAAGTAACGCATCGGCAATCTTACCCGTATCCATCTTCACTTCACCGTTACGAATGGCGGCTTTAAGTGCTTCCACGCGTGCCAGATTAATATCACCGTCACTCGGTTGCATTAATTTGGCTTGGGCATCGCTGAGCTGAACGCTGGTGCTGTTAGCTGAAAGTGATTTTCCCGGGCTATTTTGTAGCACGGGGTTATCGTTAGTTTCGCGATGTTGTACGGTACTGACCGGATTTAAAGGTGATGTACGATCAATGCTCATTGTGTTTTCCTCACCGGGGTGCTTGCGGCGTAAGAGCCAATTATTATTTGTGCTAAGAACACTATCGGCAACTGTGATGGAATCTTTAAAAAGATTACAGATTAATCAGAATATTCCCATCAGTATCTACTCTGCCACTGATAATCTGACCAGAATCCATGCGAACTCGTGCATGCTGGCCGACAGCGACATTGTTCAGTGCCCGTCCTTCACTATTTACACTAAAGCCATCTCCACTCGCAATTACCCGAACTTGTTGCCCTGCTTTTACCCGCCAGGGCTGTCGTACCATTGACCGCGTTAAAGGCATATCAGGCGTTATATCACGCAGGGTGACCGCATTCACTGCTTGTTCTGCCAGGGTGAGCGCCTGTGGGGGTAAACCATCCAGCCGTCCGCGTTTTAACACGACACTCTGAGGATCCAGTATTGTACCCCGTGGCACAGAACGGGTTGCCACCACATAATGGCCTATCGCACCGACCTGAACCTGAATGAAGCGTTTGTCGTTACCGCAACGCATCATCACACTAATATTACCCCATAATCGACTATTACCAGGCGTTGAAAATACCGGATTTTCACAGGTGAGTAGATGTACCGGGTCAGTTTTAAGTTCAACACTGACTTCATCACTGACCCCTGCGAGGCGTTCTTGAAAATAAGGGAGCAGTGATGCTTTTATATCAGCAGCAAAGCTGAGCTGACTTACCATAATGATGGCAAAGGCAATTCCTATCCTCAGATAGCGCATTGTCATTCTCCTTTCTCCTGTATTGAGATTTTACTCGTCCGCTGATTCGCCAATGCAACAAATAGCACGGTATTTTGTGCTTATTCTTCCCATCGAGCAGGCATAAGGCGCTTTAAGCTTTGGCATATTCCTTATTCTGTGAAAAATGGAGGGAAAATGCTCGATAAACTAGACGCCGCGCTAAGATTTCAACAAGAAGCGCTTAACCTGCGTGCCCAGCGCCAGGAAATCCTCGCTGCAAATATCGCCAATGCCGATACACCGGGTTTTCAGGCACGTGATATTGATTTTGCCAGTGAGATGAAAAAAGTATTAGCCCGTGGTCGCGTTGAAGGGGGGGGGCTCTCGCTCTCTACAACCTCTGTACGTCATATTCCTGTTCAAGCCCACTCGTCTCCTTCATTAGGTCTTCTCTATCGGATCCCTGACCAGCCAGCGCTGGATGGTAATACCGTGGATATGGACCGAGAACGTGCACAGTTTGCAGATAACACCCTCAGTTATCAAACAAATCTGACGGTATTAGGCGGACAAATTAAAAGCATGATGTCAGTGCTGCAACAAGGGTAACCCATGGCCTTACTGAATGTATTTGATATTGCGAGTTCGGCCATGACCGCTCAGTCCAAACGTTTGAATGTGGCGGCGAGTAATCTTGCTAACGCGGATAGCGCCACAGGACCAGATGGTCAGCCTTATCGTGCCAAACAGGTGGTATTCCAGGTGGATGCGGCACCAGGGGCTGCAACCGGTGGGGTAAAAGTGACCCAAGTGGTAGAAAGCAATGCGCCGGATAAGCTGATTTATCAGCCCGGGAATCCGCTGGCAAATGCCAGTGGTTATGTGCGTATGCCGAATGTTGATGTAGTCGGCGAAATGGTGAACAGCATGTCTGCTTCCCGTAGCTACCAGGCCAACGTTGAAGTGTTTAACACGGCTAAGAGCATGATGCTCAAAACATTGACGCTGGGCCAATAAAGGAGAGTCAGATGTCTATCTCGGTAAAGGTAAATGATACCACCACATCCGGTGTCAATAGTACGGCTGGTAGCAGCGTAGCGGGTAACAGTGCTGCTGACTTACAAGGCAGCTTTTTGACATTACTGGTTGCGCAGTTAAAAAACCAGGACCCGACCAACCCGATGCAGAATAATGAGCTGACCACCCAGTTGGCGCAAATCAGTACCGTAAGTGGTGTCGAAAAACTCAATACCACATTAGGTGCTATCTCTGGTCAGCTCAACAATAACCAGTCAGTACAAGCCACTAACCTGATTGGTCATGGTGTCATGATCCCGGGTGATAAAGTCCTGGTTGGCAACAAAACCAGCACGCCTTTTGGTGTTGAGCTGGTACAAAGCGCCGATAAAGTGACTGCAACCCTCACCGATAAAGACGGCAAAGTCGTGCGTACCATTGATATTGGTGGCCTGAGTGCAGGCGTTCATACCTTTAGCTGGGATGGCACTCTGGATGATGGTTCAGCGGCGGCAGATGGTGCCTATGCGGTTTCTATCAATGCTATGAATGGTAGTACTCAGCTAGTTGCCCAACCACTGAACTTCGCGATGGTGAATGGCGTCGTTCGCAGTAACGGCAATGTCTTATTAGATTTAGGGACTTACGGGAACAGTACGCTCGACCAAATCAGGCAGATTATTTAACCCTATAACTTTAGAAGGAGTAAGACATGTCGTTTTCTCAAGCGATAAGCGGCCTGAATGCTGCGTCCGCTAACTTGGATGTGATTGGTAACAACATCGCCAACTCCGCAACCTACGGTTTTAAATCCAGTTCGGTCGCTTTTGCCGATATGTTTGCGGGTACCAAGACAGGGTTGGGCGTAAAAGTAGCCGACGTGATGCAGGATTTTAACGACGGTATCACAAGCAGTACTGGTCGTGGCCTCGACGTGGCAATTAGTCAGAATGGTTTCTTCCGTCTGGTGGATAATGCCGGGCAAGTTCTCTATAGCCGTAACGGTCAATTCAAACTGGACGAAAACCGTAATCTCGTCAATATGCAGGGTTTACAGTTAACGGGCTATCCAGCAACTGGTGTTCCACCAACCATTCAGCAGGGCGCTGACCCAGTCGGATTAGCGGTTCCCAATACACTGATGCCCGCGAAAACCACCACGGCGGGCAATATGCAAATCAACCTGAACTCCATGGATAAGATCCCAGTATTGAGTCCATTTGATCCCGCAAAAACAGAAAGCTATAACAAAAAAACCTCCATCACAGTATTTGACACACAAGGTAACGTTCACGATATGAACCTTTTCTTTGTCAAAGACAAAGAAGCTAATACTTGGAATGTGTACTCCCTCGACAACAGTGCTCCCGGCGGTAAGCCTGAACTTGCGACGACGATGAAGTTCGATACTAACGGTAACCTGATTGACGGCTCTGTCGCCGAAGGGATTACTAGCGGAGCTATTGGTGGTGCTGATCCTGTTGTTTTTGATCTTGATTTCAGAAATTCCATGCAGCAAAACACCGGCGATAACTATGTGATTGGAGCTAATCAGAACGGCTACAAACCGGGTGATCTGGTTTCTTATCAAATTAATAATGACGGTTCCCTGGTCGGTCTGTACTCCAATGAACAAAGCCAGTTACTGGGGCAAATTGTCCTGACAAACTTTGCCAACCCTGGTGGCCTCGATGCCAAGGGCGATAACGTCTGGGGAGAAACACGTTCTTCTGGTACCGCCTTACTGGGTACAGCAGGTAACGGTAACTTCGGTATGCTGACCAGTGGTGCGCTGGAAGCCTCGAACGTTGACCTGAGTAAAGAATTGGTGAATATGATTGTTGCCCAACGTAACTATCAGTCGAATGCGCAGACCATCAAGACCCAGGATCAGATCCTCAACAACTTGGTTAACTTACGCTAAGTATCTGACGGGAAACCTTAATGGATCACGCTATCTATACGGCGATGGGGGCGGCAACTCAAACCCTGAACCAACAGGCAGTCACCGCCAGCAACTTAGCCAATGCCTCAACTCCCGGCTTTCGTGCGCAGCTTAATGCCCTGCGTGCCGTCCCAGTTGAAGGGCAGTCATTACCCACCCGTACCCTGGTGGTTGCCTCAACTCCTGGTGCAGATATGACACCGGGACAACTGGACTACACCTCACGTCCCCTGGATGTTGCGATACAGCAAAATGGCTGGTTAGTCGTACAGGGAGCGAATGGTCAGGAGGCATATACCCGCAACGGTAATATCCAGGTCAGTCCAGGCGGACAGCTCACTATTGGTGGCAGGTTAGTGATGGGGGATGGGGGACCGATAGCTGTTCCTGAAGGGGCAGCGGTCACCGTCGCTTCTGACGGAACAATTTCAGTGCTGAATGCGGGTGACGGACCTGAAACCGTTGGTCCAGTGGGACGACTGAAACTTATCAGTGCCAGCGCACAGGAAGTTGTACGCGGTGATGATGGCTTGTTTCGGCTTAATGAGACAGCGCAAGCCGCTCGTGGTGCAGTACTGCCAATGGATGCAACGGTTCGTGTTCTCTCCGGTGTGCTGGAAGGCAGTAACGTGAAACCCGCTGAGGCGATGACCGATATGATAGCCAATGCCCGACGCTTTGAGATGCAGATGAAAATCATCTCTGGTGTAGATGAAAATGCACAGCGCGCTAACACGTTGCTATCTGTGACCTAGCGTCCGACTTATTATTACAAGGTAACAACATGATCAGTTCTTTATGGATTGCTAAAACAGGGCTTGATGCGCAGCAAACCAATATGGATGTCATTGCCAACAACCTGGCAAACGTCTCTACCAATGGGTTTAAACGTCAACGCGCTGTGTTCGAAGATTTGCTTTATCAAACCGTGCGCCAGCCAGGAGCCCAGTCTTCTGAGCAAACCACACTTCCATCAGGCCTGCAGATAGGTACTGGTGTGCGCCCGGTAGCTACCGAACGCTTGCACAGCCAAGGTAACTTGACACAGACCAATAACAGCAAAGATGTCGCTATCAATGGGCAGGGTTTCTTTCAGGTTCTGATGCCAGATGGGACTGCTGCTTATACCCGTGATGGTTCATTTCAGATGGATCCTAATGGCCAGTTAACCACCGCCAGTGGTTTTCAGATTCAGCCAGCGATTACGATTCCAGCGAATGCGATGAAACTGACCATTGCCCGCGACGGTGTTGTTAGCGCCACTGTGCCGGGTCAGACATTGCCGGTACAAGTCGGGCAGCTTAGCCTGACGACCTTTGTCAATGATGCCGGTCTGGAGAGTATGGGTGAGAACTTATATGTCGAAACCCAATCCTCAGGCGCACCCAATGACACCACACCAGGTTTAAATGGTTCAGGGCTTTTATCTCAGGGCTATGTTGAAACCTCGAACGTTAACGTAGCAGAAGAGCTGGTTAACATGATCCAAGTTCAGCGTGCGTATGAAATTAACAGCAAAGCAGTCTCAACAACTGATCAAATGCTGCAAAAACTGTCGCAACTATAAGGTGTTAGTCAGGGCGGTAACGCCCTGGCAGCCGTGACCTGAAGATGAAAGCAATGCAAAACCCTATGGTGTTCCGTCCCGCGTTATTGAGTCTGCTGCTGATCGGTGGCTGTGCCTTTATACCCCAAAAACCGCTGGTCGAAGGTGCCACTACAGCACAGCCAGCGCCGGGGCCAGCACTGGTGGTGAATGGTTCAATATTCCAGAGCGCACAACCTGTCAACTATGGCTATCAGCCGTTGTTTGAAGACCGCCGGCCCAGGAATATTGGCGATACGCTGACCATTCAGTTACAGGAAAATGTGAGCGCCAGTAAGAGTTCATCGGCAAATGCCAGTCGTGATGGCAAAACTAACTTTGGTTTTGATGTCACACCCCGTTATCTCTCAGGCTTATTTGGTAATGATAACGCCAATGTCGATGTCTCCGGGGGGAACACATTCAATGGCCGAGGTGGCGCTAATGCTAGCAATACCTTCAGCGGTACCCTGACCGTCACTGTCGACCAGGTGCTGGCTAACGGTAACTTACATGTGGTGGGTGAGAAACAAATTGCGATTAACCAAGGGACCGAATTTATTCGTTTCTCGGGCGTAGTCAATCCTCGCACCATTAGTGGCAGCAATACCGTGGCCTCGACCAATGTCGCTGATGCGCGCATTGAATATGTCGGTAACGGTTATATCAACGAAGCTCAAAATATGGGCTGGCTGCAACGTTTCTTCCTTAATGTATCGCCGATGTAAGCGAGGAATACTATGGTTAAATATTTACTAGGACTAACCTTTCTACTGCTAACGACTTGTGCGTTAGCGGACAGGATCCGCGACCTTACCACGGTACAAGGGGTTCGTGAGAACGCCCTGATCGGTTATGGCCTGGTGGTGGGACTGGATGGTACTGGCGATCAGACAACTCAGACGCCTTTCACCACTCAGAGCCTGAACAATATGCTTTCCCAGTTGGGTATTACCGTACCTACCGGGACAAATATGCAGCTAAAAAATGTGGCTGCGGTAATGGTGACGGCAAAATTCCCGGCATTTGCGCGTGCGGGGCAAAATATTGACGTCGTCGTCTCATCAATGGGTAATGCCAAAAGCCTGCGTGGCGGAACCTTGCTGATGACGCCCCTGAAAGGGGTTGATAGCCAAGTTTATGCTCTGGCACAAGGTAACGTTCTGGTGGGCGGTGCGGGAGCTGCGGCCGGTGGCAGTAGCGTACAGGTGAACCAGTTAAATGGTGGACGTATTACTGGCGGAGCGGTTATTGAGCGTGAACTACAGAGCACATTCGGAACCGGTAATACGCTTAATCTCCAGCTGAATAGCGATGACTTTACCCTGGCACAACAGATAACTGACACCATTAATCAGTCGCGCGGTTTTGGCAGTGCTACGGCGCTTGATAGTCGCACTATTCAGATAAATGTACCCAGCGGTGGTAGTTCCCAGGTACGTTTCCTGGCAGATATTCAGAATTTACAAGTGAATATGCCGATTCAGGACGCTCGCGTCATTATCAACTCCCGTACCGGCTCGGTAGTGATGAATCGTGAAGTGACCCTCGATACCTGTGCTGTTGCGCAGGGCAACCTGTCAGTCACAGTTAATCGCCAGGATGTGGTAAATCAGCCCAATACCCCATTTGGTGGTGGACAGACAGTGGTGACGCCACAAACCCAAATTGATATGCGCCAGAGTGGTGGTTCAGTCCAGAGTGTTAATGCCAGTGCGAACCTGAACAACGTTATCCGCGCCTTAAATGCCCTCGGGGCCACACCTATAGACTTGATGTCTATTCTGCAATCGATGCAAAATGCCGGTTGTCTGCGAGCAAAGCTGGAAATTATCTAATGCTGAATGATACCCGATTGCTGACAGGCGCTGCATTTGATGCCACCTCTCTCAACCGCCTGAAAGCGAAAGCAAGCCAGGATTCTCAAGGGAGCCTGAAAGAAGTTGCCCGGCAGGTTGAAGGGATGTTTGTGCAGATGATGCTGAAAAGTATGCGCGATGCCTTACCGAAAGAAGGTATTTTCAGTAGTGAGTCGACGCGAATGTATACCAGCATGTATGACCAGCAGATTGCCCAGCAACTTAGTGAGAAGGGGCTGGGCTTTGCCGATGTACTGGTAAAACAGATGTCAGCGAGTGGTAGTGAGAGTGCTGATACTCACGAATCTCAAGCAATAGTCCCGATGCGTTTTGAAGCACAGCAGGTGAATAATTATCAGAGTCAGGCGATGGCGCAAATTGTACGCCAGGCGGTACCTCGTCCTGTTGCAACTGACAGGGCATTAAGCGGTGATAGTCGCGACTTTCTCGCCCAGCTTTCTCTGCCAGCTAAACTGGCCAGTGAAGCCAGTGGTATTCCACATCACTTGATTCTGGCCCAGGCTGCACTGGAGTCTGGTTGGGGGCAGCGACAGATTCGTACTGAACAAGGTACACCAAGCTTTAACCTGTTTGGAATCAAAGCCACCGGAGACTGGCGCGGAAAAGTGACGGAAATTACCACTACCGAATTTGAAAACGGTGAATCGAAGAAGGTAAAAGCACGCTTTCGGGTCTATGACTCTTATCTGGAATCACTTTCTGATTATGTCAATTTACTGACACGCAATCCACGTTATACCGAGGTGGCCAATGCCAGCTCAGCAGAACAGGGTGCACACGCATTACAGAAAGCAGGGTATGCGACTGACCCGAATTACGCCAAAAAGTTAACGGGTATGATCCAGCAGTTAAGAGCGATGAACGACAAGGTTACTCAAGCCTACAGAACTGATTTAGCGAATTTATTTTAAAACGTTCAAGAATGATGTCGGTCTGCCGATAATTGTCGTCAGAACCTGTGACACTACGTGAGTAAGGAACTTTGATGTCCAGTAGCTTAATTAACAGTGCCATGAGTGGCCTGAATGCTGCTCAGGCGGCGCTGAATACGGTAAGTAATAATATTTCTAACTATAATGTGACGGGATATACCCGTCAGACCACCGTTCTTTCCCAGGCAAACAGCACACTGGTCAATGGCGGATATATTGGCAACGGAGTTCAAGTCACGGGTGTACAGCGTGAGTATGACTCTTTTATCACTAATCAGCTGCGTGCTGCACAAACGCAGAGCGCCGGGCTGTCGACGCAGTACCAGCAGATGTCTAAAATTGACAATATTTTGTCAAGTACCACCAATTCACTGGCAACCAATATTCAAGATTTCTTTAAAACTATCCAAACCTTAACCAGTAATGCAGAAGATCCTGCCGCCCGTCAGTCACTGCTGGGTAAGTCTGAAGGTCTGGTCAATCAGTTCAAGGTTAACGACCAGTATCTGCGTGATCTCGATAAACAAGTGAATACTTCAGTAACCAGCAGCGTAGATCAAATTAATGCCTATGCCAGCCAAATTGCTAACCTTAATGATCAGATTTCACGTCTGAGCAGTGGCGTTCAGCCGAATGACTTACTTGATCAGCGCGACCAGTTAGTCAGCAATCTGAATAAAATTATCGGCGTTGAGGTGACGGTTCAGGATAGTGGTACTTATAACGTCTCTATTGGTAATGGCATAAGTCTGGTACAAGGCAGTTCCAGTTCAAAACTGGCGGCAGTAGGTTCCAGCTCGGATCCTAACCGTCTGACAGTTGCCTATATCGATGCTTATGCTGGCAAAGTTGAAATTCCTGAGAGCCAGATAACCAAGGGGTCACTGGGGGGATTGCTGAAGTTCCGTTCAGAAGATCTGGATAATGCGCGTAACCGTCTGGGACAGATGGCTCAAGCCTTTGCCACCTCGTTTAACGAGCAACATAGCCAGGGTTATGATGCTAATGGTGACAAAGGTACGGACTTTTTTACCGTTGGTCCTGCCGCGGTTCTGAGTAACGGTAATAATAAATCGCAAACAGAACTGACGGCGAGCCGTATCGACAGTACTAAAGTTCAGGCTAGCGATTATAAAGTGGAGTTTGACGGTAAAGAGTGGTCAGTTACTCGCTTATCAGATAACGCTAAGATTGCACCAGGTCAGCTTGAAGCAGACGACGGAAAAGTTAGCCTGAACTTTGATGGTTTACAGGTCGATGTAAGCGGAACACCAGAAAAGAACGATAGCTTTACCGTTAAACCGGTAACCAACGCAGTCGTCAATATGACGGTCGCGATTAAAGATGAAAGCAAACTGGCATTAGCCAATGATCCCGATGCAGGCAGAAGTGATAACCGTAACGCTCAGGCATTACTTGACTTGCAAAGTGCTAAGGTCGTGGGAGGCAATAAAAGCTTTAACGATGCTTACGCGAATCTGATCAGTGATGTGGGCAATAAAACAGCGAGTCTGAAGGTTATCAGCACCACCCAAAATAATATTGTTACTCAGCTGAACACCCAACAACAATCTATTTCCGGTGTCAGTCTCGATGAAGAGTACGGAAACCTGCAACGCTTTCAGCAATATTATATGGCGAATGCTCAGGTTTTAAAAACTGCATCTACTTTGTTTGATGCACTACTGAATATTCGCTAACCGGAGTTTTAACGATGCGTATCAGTACTCAAATGATGTATGACCAAAATCTGCGCGGAGTGACTACTGCGCAAAGCTCGTGGCTGGCTTCGGGTGAACAACTGGCGAGTGGTAGCCGTGTCAATCGTCCATCAGACGATCCGATTGCGGCTTCGCAGGCAGTCGTTCTTTCTCAGGCTCAGGTACAGAACAGCCAGTATCAACTGGCGCGTACTTTTGCTAATCAAAAGGTATCACTGGAAGAGAACGTTCTGTCTCAAGTGATAACGGCAGTAATCAGTGCGCAGGGTAAAATTGTTAATGCTAACAACGCCTCACTCAGTGACAGTGACCGTGCATCACTTGCCACTGATCTGGAAGGGGCGCGCAATCAGATCCTGAATCTTGCTAATAGCACCGATGGTAATGGTCGTTATATTTTTGGTGGCTATAAAACTGAAGCGCCTCCTTTTGAAGACCTGGCGGGCGGAGTGGTATATCGCGGGGGAGATACGGCGGTAACTCAGCAAGTTGATAGCGCCCGAACCATGGTAATCGGTCATCCTGGTAGTGAGATTTTTAACACTATCTCAGGTTATGCCAAGCCAGAGCCAGATGGCAGCGAAAGCGAAACTAATTTATTTGAAATGTTTGATACGGCGATTGCAGCCCTTAAGAAACCGCTGGAGAGTCTGACGGAAACGGAACTGGATGCAGTGAATAAAACCAGCCGTGGCCTGAGTAATGCACTGGATAACATCCTGACTGTGCGTTCGGAGTTAGGCACCCAGATGGCAGAACTGAGCAAACTGGATGACTTGGGGAACGAACGTGTACTGGCGCAGGATATGCAGATGAAAGACCTGACCGGCGTTGACTGGAGTGCCGCTATTTCTGACTATCTGATGCAGAAAGATGCCTTACAAGCCTCCTATAAAGCCTTCACTGATATGCAAGGTATGTCACTGTTCCAGCTCAATCGTTAAGATTTTAAATTTTAGTACGCCATAATATGAGTTGTACTGAAAGCCTGCTTCTTTACCCGGAAGTGGGCTTTTTTTTTAGTTCATTGTATCTTAGTTAATGAATAAAAAATGACAGTTGGCGTCTATACCCAAAATAATTCGAGTTGCTTGTAGGCGGCAACGGAGCGAATCCCCAGGGGTTTACTTGAGTAAGTGACTGGGGTGAGCGAAGGCAGCCAACACCCAGGCAACTTGAAGTATGACGGGTATAAAAGAAAGGATTAAATGTGAGCCTTGAGGATAATAAACACTCAGCGAGTCCTAAAGGAAAGTGGTGGTTAGCAGGGAAAACGCCCGACTACCGTTTTACGCTAGCGAACGAGCGCACTTTTTTGGCCTGGATCCGTACCGCACTTGCGTTAATGGCTGGGGCGGTGGGAATTGAGCAGTTTTCGCCAAAGTTCTCTTCTGCCGAACTGCGTATCACCATTGCCGTAACACTACTGTGTGCCGCCGGAAGCATCGGTTTTATCGCATGGCGCCGCTGGCGGTCGAATGAGTATGCTATGCGGCTTGAACGTGATTTACCTTATACTCGCATCCTGCTTATTTTGGCTGGATTTATGGTTATTTTAGCCTCTCTGTTAGGTATTTTACTTTGGCAGGCACAACTGTGATCGCTCGAGACCCAGGATTACAGTCAGAGCGTACTACCTTAGCCTGGCGACGTACTGGCTGGTCGATGCTAATGCCTGGATTGCTCTGTCTGCGAGGTTGGTTTTATACGGATAATCTACTTTACCTGCTCAGTAGCCTGTTACTGTCAGGCTGCGCTTTGGCAATATTATGTGGTCAGGCTCAAGGTAAACATCATTTACTCTCATTAATCATTATCATTACGAGTCTGTTGTTAGCCATCATGGTATTTACGAGCTAATCCGAATGTTACCTGGCAACTATCTGTCAGATAACAGATAGTTGCCAGAATGGAGTCGATATCCCTTAGTCAGTAATGATAGCCCCGGCATCTTTTTGAATAACCGGGCCTTCTTTCACGGTGACATTCAGTCCTTTGGTTTCCAGTTCAGCGTTACGGACACGAATACCCCGATCAGCTTCAATGTTAACATTCGTGAAGTGGAAACCGCTCAGTGGGGCTTCTGGTGTGCCGATAATATAGGCTGCGGCGCGAGTTTTTCCTGTTGAGGTTAAGTTTTCAACAGTGATATTGCTAAAGTGCGGGGTTGTATGTGGGTTGAAAGGTTGTTTCGGATCACTGTCTGGCGGATAAATTTGCTCACCCATCGTGAAGCCACCTGCTTTGAGCATTTCATCCACTTCAGCCTGAACAATCGGTGCTGCTTTATAATAGGCGGCGAAGACTAATGGAATCTCTACATCTTTCATTGTGGTATTACGGTAAACAATATTTTTTACTTCTCCGCCTTTTCCACGCGGGCTTTTGATACGAATACCGTACATTGATCCTTCAAAGGTATTGTTTTCTACCAGCACATTATTCACACCACCTGCACTTTCGCTGCCGATGGAGATCCCGCGACCCTGTTTCAGAGTATTGTTGGCGATATAAATATTATCGACCACCCCGTCAGGGAATCTGCTGTCTGGTTTCTCTGCTTTGATCGCAATATGGTCATCATTACAGTCGATATAATTATTGGTGATACGAATATTTTGACTGTCAATAGGATCAATGGCGTCGGTGTTAGGAGCATGCCATGGGGATAATATACGCGTACCGTTAATATCGACATCATGTGAATAGCGCGTCACGATATGAAAACTTGGCGAATGGGTCAGAGTGATACCGTCAATCAGCACATTGTTGGCGTTTTTCACATAAACCAGACGCGGGCGGTCAGTGCCACCTTTTTTGCCTGTGGCACGAATATTTTCACGCCACCGCTCCCACCATACCGCACCCTGACCATCAATCGTTCCTTCACCGACGATAGCTACGTTGTTAGCATCGGCAATACTGATAAAGGGCAGCCATTTATTTTCCGCTTCAGCATATTTGGTTTTGTCATTAGCACGATAGGCATCAATCTCTGTGGATGCTACCAGAGTCGCATTTTTCTCCAGTTTTAACTGAATATTGCTTTTCAGAAAAATAGGATTAGTTAAAAAATTCCCTTCAGGTACCAGGACTGTACCGCCACCTGCTGCCGCGCAATCATCAATCGCCTTCTGAATAGCCTCAGTATTCAATGCAATCTGTAAACGATGGCCTTCAGCACCGTATTCGGTTATGTCACAAATTTTTTCTGGAAATTTTACTGCACTGGCAGCAAATGCCTGAGAAGCGGGAAGAGCACCAAGAACACACAATGCAAGAAGGGATAAGGAACGACTGCTATTCATATCTGCACCTTTTTAAAATGATGTTTTAATAAAAATACACCATCATTCCTTTTTATGCTGGTATGAAGATCACCTTTTTAACACAGCGTCATAATTTACTGATTATGTTCCGAAACACTCTATTTGTATGACGTGGGTCTATTTTCTTCAGCTATAAAAAAAGCCGGTCAATGAAAATTGACCGGCTTGTTCAACTAAGATTGAAGATTAGTCGACGCTTTGAGGGCGTGTTGCTGGAGCAGTGGCCTGCTGACTTGCACTGTGGCCGCCCGCAGAACCTTTGCCGCTAAAAGTAAACTCAGGACGAACCCAGTCACTCTGATCTGCTGCTGCTGGAGTATAGGCAGGAGCAGGAGCACGTGTCATTGGTGCTGTAGCATGCTGAGCAGAGACTACCACAACAGTACTTTCAGGCAGCGTTTCTTCTACCACAACTGATTCAGCTGCTGCGGGTTCAGACTGTTGAACCGGCACATCGACAGGCTCAGGGCGAGTGGCTGGCGCAACGGCTACCACACGCTCAATTGCTGGGGCGCGCTCTTCTACCACTGGAGTAGGAGCAGGTTCTGCCGCTGTAACTGTTGGCTCTTTTACCACAGTGGCTGGAGTTGCAACAGGTTCTACTGCTGTAACTGCTGGCTCTTCTGCCACAGCGACCACAGACAGTTCAACTGTCTCTGCCAGTGGAGAGACAGTTGCCTCTTCCACAGGTGCTGCGGCCTCAACAGATACTGACTCAGTTGCAATTGGAGCCTGAACCTCAGTTGTTTCCTGAGATGCACTGGCTGGGGCTACGACAGCTTCAGCGGGGGCTTCTTCATCAGAGGCTACAGTCAGAGCAACAGGTGCGTTGATACTGTTTATTTCCGCTTCATTAGCCTGGACTACCGCAGGCTCAACAACCTCGGTAACCACTGCAGACAAGGCTTCCTGAGCCTCTAATGCGGTGTTATCCAGATAGTCATGCACACGGGCGACAGGATAGTGAATGAACACTTTGCCAGACGCCAGTTCTGGAGAGGCGCAAGCCACAGCCAGCGGCATCGGTGAAACGTTCGGATAGCGCTCATCACGATAACGACGACGGCGCTGACCGCTAACACGCAGATGACGTGGAGAACGACGTGAACGACGTGGCATGCCATTGTTGTCACGATTATCAGCGTTGTCACGGTTATCAGCGGTTTCTTCCACAACATTAGTAACAACTGGAGCAGGAGTGTTGACGACGACCGGTAGGGCAGCCGCGACCGCGGTAGCAACAGGTTCAACAGTTGCATTAATCGCTGCAGTTTGTGGCGAATCAAAACGAACTTTCTGAGTCAGCTGGCGTGGTTTACGACGCTCAGCAACAACTTGAGGACGATCATCTTGCTCGACTTCAACTTCAGTGACTTCTTCTTCACGCGGCTGAACTTTAACTTCTTGCTGTGCCTGACGTTTATCATCGGAACGACGACGATTTCTATCATTACGGCGAGGAGTCTGCTCGTCACGCGGTTTTTGCTCTTTTTCAGCATTTTCCGTTACCGGCTCACGAACATCCTGCACTTCGGTGGTCTGCTGAGCATTAGGACGACGGTTACGACGGTTATCTTCACGATTCTCACGTGGCTCGCGATTCTCACGTGGTTCACGATTCTCGTGGGGTTCACGAGTCTCAGTACGATTTTCGCTGCTTCCTTCACGGGTACGATTATTACGTTCGCCACGGTCACGACGGTTGTTAGGACGGCGTGCATTACGGCGATCGTTACGTGGCTCACGTGAGGTAGCCGGTTTCTCTTCTGCTACTTCATTTTTCTCAGCTACCGCTTCACTGTCGGAAGAGAAGAGGTTTTTCAGAGCAGATAAGAAGCGAGTGATTAAACCTGGTTGCACATCTGCTGCAGGTGTTGCCGCGGTTTCTGTAACCGCCGGTTTTGCAATCGCTGCTGGAGCATCAGTCGAGACTGGAGGCATTGGTGGAACATCTGGCATCGCAAAGGTTGCCAGCGCAGGTTGCTCAGGGCGTTTACGTTCGGCGTACTCTTCTTCAGATGGCATTGCCATCTCTTCTTCGTGTAGTTTTGGCAGCATGTAACTCAGGGTCTGAGTCTCTTCGCCTTTACGAACACGGAGTACAGAGTAATGTGGTGTTTGCATCTGGTCGTTTGGCACGATAATGGCGCGAACACCACCCTGACGTGTCTCAATAGCATTAACTGCTTCACGTTTTTCGTTTAACAGATAAGAGGCAATTGGCACTGGAACAATAGCGTGAACTTCTTTGGTGTTTTCTTTCAGGGCTTCTTCTTCTATCAGACGCAGAATAGAAAGAGACAGAGATTCGTTATCACGGATAGTACCGGTACCGCTACAGCGTGGACACACATGGTGGCTCGACTCACCCAGTGACGGGCTCAAACGCTGACGCGACATTTCCAGTAGACCAAAACGTGAGATATGGCTTATCTGGATACGAGCCCTGTCCTGACGCACTGCTTCACGCAGACGGTTTTCTACCGCACGTTGATGGCGCACTGGCGTCATATCGATGAAGTCGATAACAATCAAGCCACCAAGGTCACGTAAACGCAGCTGGCGAGCAATTTCATCGGACGCTTCAAGGTTGGTATTAAAGGCGGTTTCTTCGATATCGCCACCGCGAGTTGCGCGGGCGGAGTTGATATCAATCGCAGTCAAGGCTTCAGTCGTGTCGATAACAATCGAACCACCAGAAGGTAAGCGCACTTCACGCTGGAACGCAGACTCAATCTGAGATTCAATCTGGTAGTGGCTGAATAACGGGATTTCACCGGTATAGAGCTTGATTTTGCTACTAAAATCAGGACGGCCGAGAGCGGCAATATGCTGGCGTGCCAGCTCAAGCACTTTCGGGTTATCAATAAGAATTTCACCGATATCCTGACGTAGGTAGTCACGGAATGCACGTACAATGACGTTGCTTTCCTGGTGGATCAGGAACGGGGCTGGGCGGTTCTCTGCAGCCTTTTGAATCGCTTCCCAGTGTTTTAAACGGAAGCTGAGATCCCACTGCAGCGCTTCGGCAGACTTGCCAACCCCTGCGGTACGAACAATCAGGCCCATACCATCTGGCAGCTCAAGAGAAGAGAGTGCTTCTTTCAGTTCGGTGCGATCATCACCCTCAATACGACGTGAAATACCGCCAGCGCGTGGGTTATTAGGCATCAGTACCAGATAGCTACCAGCAAGGCTAATAAAGGTGGTCAGTGCAGCCCCTTTGTTGCCACGTTCCTCTTTGTCTATCTGAACGATAACTTCCTGGCCTTCACGCAGCACATCTTTGATGTTAGGACGGCCATGTGAGGAATAGCTGGCAGGGAAATATTCGCGGGCGATTTCTTTCAGGGGAAGGAATCCATGCCTTTCTGCACCGTAATCAACAAATGCTGCTTCCAGACTAGGTTCAATACGGGTAATTTTGCCTTTATAGATGTTCGCTTTTTTCTGTTCGTGTCCCGGGCTTTCAATGTCCAAGTCATACAGACGTTGCCCATCTACAAGGGCGACACGCAACTCTTCTTGCTGAGTTGCGTTAATTAGCATTCTTTTCATCGTAACTTACTCATTATTCTTACATTAGTATTAGTGCTGTGGGCAAAAGTAACGCTAACCGGGAATGAAC